>Ga0257114_1000012_pt1 | contig 152363 bp, 128 predicted proteins | sample SI112_10mmetaG_FD_190149 | JGI IMG/M metagenome (GOLD analysis project Ga0257114, IMG submission 190149) | Marine microbial communities from Saanich Inlet, British Columbia, Canada - SI112_10m | ecosystem: Environmental > Aquatic > Marine > Inlet | place: Canada: British Columbia | collected...
TAAAGTAATTATAGCCTTCAAACATAGTCCCATCAACATATCCATCTCCTTCAACCCTTGAAAATAATAAAGAAAGAGCGTGGCCACCTTCCATTTCACCAGTATTGTAAGAAGCTACAGTTTTCATATATCCATCATTACCAACAGTTGCAGCAATTTTACCACCTTTAGTTAGTTCTGTAGATTTTGTTAAAACATTAATAGTTCCCCCAACAGACGAGATAGCTAGTTTAGAAGCACCAAGACCTCTTTGTACCTGCATAGCAGAAACAACATCAGTTAAACCAGACCAGTTAGACCAGTAAACTCTCCCATTCTCCATATCATTAACAGGAATACCGTTAATTAAAACCGCTGTGTTTTGAGAGTCAAACCCTCTTACATTAATTCTTGAATCTCCAAAAGCACCACCAGCTCTAGTTGCATAAACACCAGGAGTTGAATTAAGCATTTCAGGAAGCTCTAAGTTTCCAATTCTTTCTTGAATATCAGAAGCTGTTAAAGTAGATACTGCAACTGGAGTTTTTCTATCAATAGCAAAATCAACAGTTCCAAAAACAGTAATACCGTCAAGTTCATTAGCACTTGCTGAAAGAGCAATATTGCCTAAACTTATCCCTGAGTTAAAAGCTATTTCCTTAGAATCGTATCCAACGTAAGAAACAACTAATGTTCCTGATCCAGATGCGTTAATTGTAAATGCACCATTAAAATCAGTAGAAACTCCATTAGAAGTCCCTTTAACAAGTACTGTTGCACCTGGAAGGCCAGAGCCTAATTCAGCGTCAACAACTGTACCAGTTATAACGTTTTGAGCGTAACAGAATCCTGATATCAGAATTGCTGTAAAAAGTAAGGTTATTTTTTTCATAAATTTTATTGTAGTTAATATTGTGCAAATGTGCTTAAATTTTGTTAAATAAGTGTTAAATGGGAATGACTTTTTTTTAACAAATTTTGTGTATAACTCAGCGTATTAGGGATTTGTTGAATAATTCCTAATTAAAACGGAAATAACTGTTAATTAGATAAATAGCTTTTTAATAAGGAATTAGTTGAACTGTCGTGGTTGGAAATTTTTTTATTTTCTATTTCTTGTAAGACCTTAGAGGCTAATTGTTTTCCAAGTTCAACCCCCCACTGATCGTAACTGTAAATGTTCCATACAACACCCTGAACAAATATCTTATGTTCATACATTGCAATTAGAGAACCAAGACTTTCAGGACTGAGCTGGTCAATAAGAAGAGTGTTTGTTGGCCTATTTCCTTTAAATACTTTATATGCTTTTAATGAACCAACTTCTGATTCATCTAGCCCCATTTTTATTAACTCTTCAACTACAGCTTTTTCAGACTTGCCCATCATTAGAGCTTCAGTTTGAGCAAAAAAATTAGACATTAATTTGTCGTGTTGAGTATTCTCTTTAAAAAGAGGTTTTTTAAAACCAATAAAATCACACGGAATTAGCTTTGTTCCCTGATGAATTAATTGAAAAAAGGCATGTTGAGAATTTGTTCCAGTATCGCCCCAAATTATGTTTCCAGTTTGATATTTTACAGGATTTCCAGCTCTATCAACACTTTTTCCGTTACTCTCCATAATGGCCTGTTGAAGATAAGCAGGCAATCTGTTCAAGTATTGAGTGTAAGGAATTACTGCTTCCGTTTCACATTTAAAAAAATTATTATACCAGATACTTAAAAGCGCTAAAACAACAGGAATATTATTCTCAAATTCAGTTTTTTGAAAGTGCTTATCCATTTTATTAGCTCCGGATAATAATCTGTTAAAATTATCATATCCAATAGCCAAACTAATCGAAAGACCAACAGAACTCCATAAAGAGAATCTGCCTCCAACCCAATCGTTCATTGAAAACACCATTTTTGGGTTAATCCCAAATTTTTTAATTTGGTTCAGATTTGTTGAAACAGCAGCAAAATGTTTTGAAACCGCACTTTCGTTGAAATTAGTTACAAGCCAATCTTTAATTGTATTAGCATTAGAAATAGTTTCTTGAGTTGTAAAGGTTTTAGAAACTATAACAAATAAAGTAGTTTCAGGATTTAAATCCTTAATTATTTCTAAAACATGATCTCCGTCAACATTAGAAACAAAATGAGGTTTTAGTCTAGACGAGTAATGCTTTAACGCTTCAACAACCATAACGGGCCCAAGATCTGAACCTCCTATTCCAATATTAACAACATCGGTGAAAGGCTTGTTACTGTAGCCTTTGAGATTTCCAGAAATGACATCGTTTGTAAAAGATTTTATTTTATTTCGTGTTTCTAAAATTGAAGGAATAACATTTTGACCATCAACATTAATTTTTTCATTTCCGTCTGCTCGAACAGCAGTATGTAAAACTGCTCTTTTTTCTGTTTCATTAATTACACTTCCGTTGAATTGTTTAGCAATAGCATCATCCAGTTTGCATTCTTTTGCTAAATCTAAAAGAAGATTTAACGTTGTATTGTCAACTCTGTTTTTTGAAATGTCGATATTAAAATCATTCCATTCTAAATTAAAACTTGAGGGATTAGATCTGGATGAAAGTAAATTTTTAATTTCTTTATTTTCAATTTCATTAAAATGAGTTTTTAATTTAGTCCAAGATTCAGTTTTAATCGGATTTATTTTTTTTAAACTCATTTAATAAAATATTTTAATTTGTTTCAAAGGTAACATTTGATTTAATAGCATCAAGCTGTTTTTTAATAGGGGCCATGTGAACTAGATATTTTTCTTTAAGCTCTTTAGAGATAGGCTTAGCTTCAGGAAGTTTTTGTCTTAAAGGATCAACTTGTTTTCCATTTTTCCAAAACCTATAACAAACATGAGGTCCAGACGTGTTCCCTGTCATTCCCACTGTCCCAATATAATCTCCTTGATTTACAAATTGTCCAACTTTAACCCCTCTTTTGTCCATATGGAGATATTGAGTTGAATATGTGCCGTTATGTTTAATTTTGACATAATTCCCATTTGATCGGGTGTAGCTAGATTTTGTTACTGTTCCACTTGCGGTTGCTCTTATCGGAGTTCCTCTAGGAGCTGCAAAATCAGTTCCACGGTGCGGACGAACCCTTCCATAAAAAGCAATTTTTCTTTTTAAATTATATCTTGAAGAAATTCTGCTAAATTGTACAGGCGCTCTTAAAAAAGCCCTTCTTAAATTCTTCCCTTTTTCATCAAAATATTCGACAAGCCCTTTTTTGGCATCCGTTTCAAACTCAATAGCATAATAAGGTTTTCCTCTGTGTTCAAAGTAAGCTGAATGAATTCTATTAAGACCAACAGAAATTGAATCATCAACAAATTTAGAGGAATAAATGACTTTAAAATTATCCCCCTTTTCTAATCTAAAAAAGTCGATTGTCCAGGCATAAATTTCAGAAAGTTCATTTGATAATAATGGAGACAGTTTCTTTTCTTCCATTGTCTCAGATAAAGAGCTAGTTATTATACCTTCAGCTTCGAATTCTACTAGTTTTACAGCTTTAGATTTCTTTTCAGCCCAAAGAGAATCAGTTAAAGAAACAACAACATAATCTATAAGGTTAGGCTGATAAATAAAAACTTGGGGAGTTTTTAAAGAATCTTTTGAAAAAAGAACTGAATATGGTTTTCCGATGTTAATTCTTCTAACATCAAATACTTTTTTCGCTTTTTGAACTATATTATAGATTTGGGGGTAAAAAAGATTATTGTCTTCTAATATTGATCCAAATGAATCTCCACTTTTAACAGTATCTCTTTTTACAGTATAATTATTTAAAGTAAATCCAAATTGTTTTATAATTTTTTCTTTTACTATTTCAGCAGGTATCAGTTCTGGTTTTTTTTCACCACAGGAGATTAAAAGAATAGATATTATAAGGGTTAAAAATATTTTATTCATTTAATTTAATTTTAAAAGGATGTTTTAAACCACGAAATTCTTCTAAATCAGCTTCAATAGACCCAATTCTAAGTCCAGCTTCGATTTTCACAGGAAGTTTGTTTTTATCGTTACTAACCCATAAAGTTAAGCTTTCACTATCTCCAAAAACTCTTCCAGACTCTATGTAAGGCCTAAATTTTAAGCAATTTATTGTTCCGAATTTAGTTTTCACATCTTCATAACCTAAAAACTTCATTCTAAAAGGATAGTTTTCAGCGTCAAAAAAAATATTGATTCGAATAAAATCATTTTGTTTAAGTTTTTTAACATCAAAATGATTCCTAAGAAAATAGAATGTGGAGATTAAGTCCTGAACATTTTTTTCAATTTTTACAGAACTTAATAAAGAGTTTTTAATATCATTAATATTGGCTAATTTTCTTGAGTAGTCATAATTTATTTCTACATTTTTAGTGTAACCTCCCTCATATATATTTCGAGTAGATTTAATTGGTCGAACTAGATCTTTATCAAAAAACGTTTCGTAAATATCATCAACCTTAAAAAACCATCTTGCTATTCCTGTTGTTCTTCCAACAGCAGTAGCTTTAAACACTTTTTTGTTATCAATAATTACATCTTCAAGGTTTAATGTGGCGTAACTAGCGTTAAAGAACCCATAATGAATTCTAAATTTTAAAGATTCCCCAGTCTTAAAAGCTTCAAAAGATTCATTAATAAAAGGGGCTTTTACACCAGAATAACTTTGAGCGTTAATTTGATAAAAAACAAAAAAAACAGTTAAACTGCAAAATAGTCTCAAGCGCATAGACTGACAAAAATAATAAATACTATTTCATAGAATTTAAAAATTCTTTTAATTTTTTTGCTTTGCTTTCACCAACTTCACTAATCAGAAGTTCTAAAGAAGTTTCTTTAATTTTTTTTAAAGACTTAAACCTTTTTAATAAAGCAATTTTTGTTTTTTCTCCTATTCCAGGGATTCCGTCAAAAGAAGAAGTCAAAGCCTGTTTACTTCTCTTGTTTCTATGAAAAGTAATTGCAAAACGATGAGCTTCATTTCTCATTTGTTGAATTACTTTAAGGGTTTCAGATTTTTTATTTAAATACAATGGTATGGGGTCATTTGGATAAAAAATTTCTTCCAATCTTTTAGCAATACCTAAAATTGCAATAGTATTTTCTAATTTTAATTTTTTTAGCGCTTTGATTGAAGAGCTTAGCTGACCTTTTCCACCATCAATAATAATTAAACTAGGCAAAACAGATTTTTCATCTAGCATTCTTTTGTATCTCCTAAAAACTACTTCTTCCATAGAAGCGTAATCATCTGGACCTTCAACAGTCTTAATATTAAAATGTCGATAATCTTTTTTTGAAGGTTTAGAGTTTTTAAAAACAATACACGACGCAACAGGGTTTGAACCCTGAATATTAGAGTTATCAAAACACTCAATATGTTTAGGAATTTCATTTAATCTTAAATCTATTTTCATTTGATTTAAAATTCTATTTGTATGCCTTTCAGGATCAACTATCTGAACTTGCTTTAATTTTTCAATTTTAAATTGAGTTGCGTTCCTAACAGAAAGATCTAATAACTTTTTGTTATCTCCTGCTTTAGGGGATATAAATTTCAAATCTAAAATTTTCTCAAACTTAATATTTGAGATAACAGTATTGTTTTTTGAACTAAACTTCTCTCTTAAATTAACCAGAGTCATAAGTAAAAGTTCTTTGTCTGTTTCCTCTAATTTTTTTTTAATTTCCACATTATGAAACCTAACAATTCGACCAAATGCAACTTGTAAATGATTTACATAAGCATGAGAAGAGTCAGAAATAATACTAAACACATCAATATTGTTTAGCTTAGAATTAACCACAGTTGATTTAGCTTGGTAATTTTCTAATAACTCTATCTTTTCTTTTGCTTTTTGAGCTTTTTCAAAGTGTAACGAACCCGACGCAGTTTTCATTTCATTTTTGAAATAGTTTATAGAACTCGATAAATTACCTTTCAAAAAATCTCTAATATTGGAAATGTAAATGTTGTAGTCCACCTCTTTTTGATGCCCTTCACATCCTCCCAGACAATTACCAATATGGTACTCTAGACAAACCTTATATTTATTTTCAATTATATTTTTCTGCCTTAAATCATAATGACATGTCCTTAGCGAATAAAGATTAGAAAAAACATCCATGATTGTTCTAACAGTTTTATAATTAGTGAAAGGTCCAAAATACTCAGAGCCGTCTTTTTCAACTCTTCTTGTTGTTAACACCCTAGGAAACGATTCTTTTTTTATTACAATCCAAGGATAAGTTTTGTCATCACGCAGTAAAATATTGTATTTAGGTTGATATTTTTTAATTAAAGAGTTTTCTAACAGTAATGCATCTGACTCAGATGAAACTATAATGTGTTTGATTTCATGTATGTTTTTAACTAAATTTTTAGTCTTCCTAGAACCAATGTTTTTTTGAAAATATGAGGCAATTCTTTTTTTTAAATTTTTAGCCTTTCCAATGTAAATTATTTTGTCTTCTTTATTGAAAAACTGATAGACCCCAGGTTCTGAGGGCATAGTAGAAAGCTCAATTTTTAAAGATGGACTAATCACAGTTTAAAATTAATTCTTTTATCTTAGTGACACTTAATAAAATTATGGAAACTGAATTTTTTATTGCAATAATTATTACAAATATTTGTTTTATCGGAGTTGCGTATCTAACAAATGAAAAAAACGCAGACATGTTATTAGCTGGTTATAATACTATGTCTAAAAAAGAAAAAGAAGCTTTTGATTTAAAAAATTATTTAGTTTTTTTCAAAAAGTTTTTTATAAACCTTGCAATATATTCCTCATTAATTTTCTTGATTTTTTATACAGCTTTTGATGAATCTACAGCAAGTATTGCATACTTTATTTCAGTTCTTTTACCTATGCCATATATGATTTACAAAGGCAATAAGTTTAAGACCAAGAAAAAGTGAAAAAGCAAACTCTAAGATTAAATTTTAAAAAGAAAAGAAGTGCTTTTTCAGATGGTAAGGTTCAAGATCTTAGCATAGATATTGCAAACCAGGTTTTAAAACTAAACATATGGGATTATAATAATTTCCATGTATTTTTTCCAATTGAAAAAAATAATGAAATTGATACTAAACTAATTATTCAGGTTATCCAAGGAAAAGATAAGAACGTTATTCTTCCAAAATTAAATTTAGAAAATAAATCTTTTTTAAATTTTCTATTGACAGACGCAACTTTACTAAAAGAAAACGGGCTAGGTATTTCTGAACCTCAGTCAGGAATTCAGATTAATGAGAATCAAATTGAAGTTGTTTTTGTTCCTTTAATATGCTTTGATAAATCAGGTCATAGAGTTGGGTACGGCGGAGGATATTATGACCGGTTTTTAAAAAAATGTTCAGAAAACACTATTAAAATTGGAGTATCTTTTTTTGATCCAGTTGAAAAAATAATAGACATTAATATTAATGACATTAAAATGAACTATTGTTTAACTCCAAATAAAATTTATGAATTTTGAGGGAACATTTTTTTATTAAATAACAGCATCATACCAACTCCAATCGAAATTGATGTGTCCGCTATATTAAAAACAGGCTCAAAAAAAGTAAAACTTTCTCCACCTACATAAGGAAGCCACATTGGCCATTCCCAAGTAAGCATTGGAAATTGAAGCATATCAACAACATGACCGTGAAAAACAGATTCATAGCCATTTCCTGGGTTAAATTGCGCTACGTTATAGTAGCTTTCTGTAAATAAGTATCCGTAAAAAACAGAATCAATTATATTGCCAATTGCTCCAGCTAAAACCATAGAAAGGCTTATTATCAATAATTTGCCTGCATTTTTTTTAATACTGTCATAAAGCCAATAAGAAATAAAAGTAACAGCGACAATTCTAAACAAGGTTAAAAATAATTTTCCGCTTCTTTCAGAGATAAAAGGTAAAAAATCATTGATTGTGGCCCCCCAAGCCATCCCTTTATTCTCAATAAACAACAATTTGAACCACCCTAAATCAAACAAAGGCAATTGACCGTAAAGAGTTAATGGGAAATTTAATTTAATATAAACCTTTGAGACTTGATCAATAATTAAAATTAAAAAAACAATAAGCAATGATTTCTTTAAGCTCATAAGACTTAATCAAGTAAAAGCTAAATTTATTTTTGAAGATTTTTGGCCTCAATGCTTAATGTTGCATGTGGGACAAGTTCAAGTCTTTTTTTGTTAATTAACTTTCCAGTTACTCTACAAACTCCATAAGTTTTGTTTTCTATTCTTATAAGTGCACTTTTTAAATCTCTTATAAATTTCTCTTGTCTAATAGCAAGGGCAGTATTAGCTTCTTTAGACATAGTTTGAGAACCTTCTTCAAAAGCTTTAAAAGTAGGAGAGGTGTCTTCAGTACCATTGTTTCCGTCATTCATGTAAGCACTTTTGATTAATGCTAAATCTTTTTGTGCTTTTTCAATTTTCTCTTCAATTAAAGATTTAAAATGCTTTAAGTCTTTATCTAAGTATCTAGTAATTGCCATAACTAATCAATTTTTGTTAAATATAATTTAGAATCAATGTTATCAAATTTAAGCTCAACGCCATCATCAAAATTATCTAAAACTATTAAATTTTCTGCTAATGTCTCAGTTAAGATATAATTTTGGTTCTCAAAAATAGCTTTTTCAAGGATAATATCCTTTTTAATTTTTAAATTAATTTTATCTGTTACCAACAATCCACTTTCTTTTCTTAAAGTTTGGATTCGATTTACTAACTCTCTACAGATTCCTTCATTAATTAATGTATCATTCAACTGTATATCAAGAGCTACTGTAACACCATTTTCGGAAGCCACTAGCCATCCTTCAATATCTTCAGAAATTATTTCTAAATCACTTGGTTCTAAAATTATATCTTCTGAATCTATAGTGATAGAAATAGGCTTATTTGCTTCAATTTTTTGAATTTCAAAATCGCTTAGTGTTTTAATTTTAGCCATTACAGCAGACAGTTTTTTACCAAGCTTGGGTCCAAGAGATTTAAAATTAGGCTTAACTTTTTTAATTAATATTCCAGAGGAGTTGCTTATAAGCTCCACCTCTTTAACATTTACTTCAGATTTAATGAGTTCTGAAATTTCAAGTATTTCTTTTTTTTCGTTCTCACTCGAAAAAGGGATCATGATTTTTGAAAGAGGTTGACGAACCTTTATTTTTTCTTTTTTTCTTAGAGATAAAACTAAAGAACATATTGTCTGAGCATTTCTTATTTTTTTTTGTAAATCAGGATAAATTTCTTCAGATTTTGAAACAGGAAACTCATCATGATGAACTGAGTCCAAAGGATTTTCAGAAGTGTTGTTAACTAAATCTTTATATAATCTGTCCATAAAAAACGGAGCGATTGGAGAGGATAATTTAGAAACTACAGTTAAACATTTATAAAGCGTTTGATAAGCACTGATTTTATCATGACTATATGATCCTTTCCAAAACCTTCTTCTAGAAAGTCTAACATACCAATTACTTAAATATAATTGTACGAAGTTTGAGATAGCCCTTGCAGCTTTTGTTGGCTCGTAATTATCGTAATGATCGTCAACTTCAGCTATTAAAGAATTTAATTCAGATAAAATCCATTTATCAAGTTCAGGTCTGTCGGATATATTAATCTCACTCTCGCTGTATTTGAAATTATCAATATTAGCATATAAAGCAAAAAAGGAATAAACATTATAAAGAGTTCCAAAAAACTTACGTTTACTCTCTTCAATTCCGTCTAAATCAAATTTTAAATTGTCCCAAGGATTAGCATTACTAATCATATACCACCTTGTTGCATCTGGGCCAAATTTAGAAATAGTTTTAAATGGATCAACAGCATTTCCTAGTCGTTTCGACATTTTTTGACCATTTTTATCAAGAACAAGCCCATTTGATATCACATTTTTATAAGCTATTGACTTAAAAACCGTTGTAGCAATAGTGTGAAGAGTGTAAAACCATCCTCTTGTTTGATCAACTCCTTCAGCAATATAATCAGCTGGGAAAGCTTCATTATTATCAATTTTGTTTTTGTTTTCAAATGGATAATGCCATTGAGCATAAGGCATAGATCCTGAGTCAAACCATACGTCAATTAAATCGGGTTCGCGATACATTTTTTCACCTTTTTCAGAACACAGAATGATTTGGTCAACTACATTTTTATGTAAATCAATTTTATCATAATTATCATTACTCATGTCATTAGTAATGAAGTGTTTAAATGGATCATTTTTCATGAAACCCTTAGAAATAGATTTTTTAATTTCCGTTTTTAGATCTTTCATTGAACCAATCACTAAAACTTCTTTAGAGTCACTTGTTCTCCAGATAGGTAATGGAATTCCCCAATATCTAGATCTTGATAAATTCCAATCATTTGCGTTTGCTAACCAGTTCCCAAATCTACCTTCACCTGTAGATTTAGGTTTCCAGTTTATGGATTTGTTAAGCTCAACCAAATCCTCTTTTTTTTCTGTTACTTTTATAAACCAAGAGTCTAAAGGATAGTATAATATAGGTTTATCAGTTCTCCAACAATTAGGATAACTGTGAACATATTTTTCAACTTTAAAAGCTTTGTTTTGCTCTTTCAATTTAATAGCGATTTCAACATCCACAGATTTTTCTGGGACATTTCCTTCCTCATAATATTCGTTTTTAACAAACTTTTCTCCTAAAAAACCAAGTTCTTTTCTAAATTTTCCTTGTAAATCAACCAAAGGAACAGGCTGTTCGTTTTCATCAAGAATTAATAATGCAGGTATTTCAGGTGATGCCATTTTAGCAACTTTTGCATCATCTGCACCAAAAGTAGGAGCAGTATGAACGATTCCAGTACCATCTTCTGTTGTCACAAAGTCACCTTCAATAATTCTAAAAGCATTTTCAGCATTTTTGTAAGGCAATGGAGCATCTTCCCAAAGCTGATAATATTTTATTCCAACTAATTCATTTCCATTTATTGACTCATTAACTAAATAAGGGATCTTTTTGTCGATTTTAGAGTCATATTTAAAATCGCTATTTGAGCTAACTTGTAAATAATTTCCACTGAACACTTTTGAAACAAGATCACTTGCTAAAACAACATTAGTAAATTCATGGGTGTATTGATTGAAAGTAGACACTACACTGTATTTTATTTTTGCACCAACAGTAAGAGCTGTATTTGAAGGAAGTGTCCAAGGCGTAGTCGTCCAGGCTAAAAAATATAAATCTTCATAGTTTGAAAGCAGCGATGGAAGAGAACTGTTTATAGCTTTAAATTGTGCCGTAACTGTGGTGTCACTTACATCCTGATAAGTGCCAGGTTGGTTAAGTTCGTGTGAGCTTAAACCTGTTCCTGCTTTTGGCGAGTATGGCTGTATAGTGTAGCCTTTATAAATTAAATTCTTATCAAAAAGCTCTTTTAAAAGCCACCAAACAGATTCAATATATTTAGATTTATAAGTAACATAAGGATTGCTCATGTCTACCCAGTACCCCATTTTTTTTGTTAAATCGTTCCATACATCCGTATATTTCATTACAGCTTTTTTACAAGCTTTGTTGTAATCTTCAACAGAAATTTTAGTACCGATATCTTCTTTTGTAATTCCTAAATCCTTTTCAACACTAAGTTCTATTGGAAGTCCGTGTGTGTCCCATCCTGCTTTTCTGTCAACCTGAAACCCTTTCAAGGTTTTGTATCGACAAAAAATATCTTTAATACTTCTAGCCATGACATGATGTATCCCCGGCATACCATTAGCCGATGGTGGTCCCTCGTAAAAAATAAACTTAGAAGCGTTTTTTCTTAAACTAATACTTTTTTCAAAAGAGCGATTTTTCTCCCACTCTGCTAGAACTTCATCAGCAACTTGAGATAAATTTAAACCTTTGTATTCTTTAAATGCCATTGTGAATAAATCGAAATTTACTAAAAGCGAAAGTAACTATTTTAGATGAAATTTGTAGAACTTAAAATTTATAACTTAAAACTAAATTTAAGTTTCTGCCAGGAGCAGATATTCCTGAAGCAAATTCTCTATAATGAATGTCAAAAAGATTATCCAAAACAAGTAATGTTTTAAATTTATTTGAAAATTCATACGACGAAGAAAGTTTAATTACATTCCATGAGGGCATTCCATTGAAAGCGAAATCTATACCATCAAAAACTAAAGGTGTTTCTTCAAGCCCGTCTTCACCACCAATACTGTATTTTTCCGGGGATTTGGAACCAGAAAACTTATAAGAAAGCTCAAGTTCACTTGATTTAGCAACATTATATCTAAGAGTTAAATGCCCAAACAAAGGAGAAATTGAAGGCAATGGATGGTGACTATTCACACTGCCTCCGTGTGTATAAGTTAAATTACCTTTAAGCATCCATAAATTTGGTGAACTTAGTTTTATGTCTAATGTAGTTCCGTATATAAACGCATTTCCTTTATTAATATTAGCCATTGTGATTACTTCTTCAGAGTTAAATACTATGGTAGATGGATCGCTTGTCGATGTATCGTTTTTTATTTCAAAGTAATCTCTAGTAATATGATTAGAAATATGGGTGTAATATGCGTTTATAGAAAATGTATTTTGTTTATTTATTGATGATTTAGAAAGCCCTATTTCAGAGTTGTAGGCATATTCTGGCTTTAGTTTAGAATTTGGAACTGAAAGCATACCCTTTTGCTCTCTAATTTTCCCAATATCATCAATATTTGGAGACCTAAAACCACTAGAAAAATTAGCACTAATTTTCCAATTATTTTTTGACCTTAGCACATAGCCAAAACTACTTGTTATAGATGAGTTTTGAGAATGAACATCAGAGATATTAGCATTAATTATTTTGATATCATTCCATTTTGCTCTTAGTCGAGTATTGGTAAACCTCATTCCAAAATTAACATTTGATTTTTTTGAAAGATCTTTTCTGTATTCATAATAAATAGCAGCTGTTGAATAATGACCTTCATCGCTTGGATATCTTGTTGGTATATTATAAAACTGATTAGATTCAGCTAGCCCTGAAATTGTTGATTTGTAATTTTGTAAATAAGCTTCAGAGTTTACCTTATTGAAAGTGTATTCGTAGCCGTAAACAAGGGAAGAATTATTGGAGAAATTTTTAAAATAATCATTATTAACAGAATAAACATTTAAGTTTTCTATTTGATTGGTTTTAGAAAGACCTTGAAATTTTCTATAATGCCTTGACTCTCCTATCTTTTGGTAAGCGATTAGTAATTTACTTTTGTCACTTAGTCTCTTAGCTTTAGAAAAATTAAAAAGGGTTGAAATCAATGTTCTTTTCTGAGGACCATAGTACCATTCAGAATATTTATAATCTCCATTTGTAATTTCGTTTAATTTATCAAACCTATTTATATCAGATGAGTTTGAATGTTGAAGATTTATTACCATATTGGAGCTTTCAGACAACAAAAAATTAAATTTTTGCATAAAATCATATTGTTGATAAGCTGTATTTAATTGAATATTTGGATTTTCATTATTTTTTTTTGCTTCATTATATTTATTAGATTCTAAATAATGATAGTCTAAGCCCCATCCATCAAAACCATGTTTTCTATTATCCCCCATTATAACATCTCCAAATTTTGAAAAAGAAAAGTTTGTATAACTAGCCCATTTGTTTGAACTGTATTCAAGATCTAAGTTTTGCACTATGTTATTGAATCTTGAATTGTAAGAAGAGATTCCACTTGCCCCCAACTTTTTGTTATTATTCATTTTTGGTGTTTTAGTGTAAAAGTGCACTACACCACCTAACGCATCAGACCCATAGCCTACAGACGAGGGACCATAAATAACCTCTGTTCTTTCAAGACTATTAGGATTTATAGTGATGGAGTTTTGTAAATGTCCTGAACGATAAATAGCATTATTCATTCTTACTCCATCAACTACAAGTAAAACTCGGTTTGCCTCAAAACCCCTTATGACGGGGCTTCCGCCTCCACCTTGAGATTTTTGAACTCTAACTCCGCTAGCATAATTTAATAAATCAGCAGAAGTTTGAGGTAAATCTAGTTTCAAATCTTTATTTGTTATTAGTGAAACTTGCTTGGAAATTTTTTCTTTATTTTCTTTGTTTCTAGCAACAGAAAGAATAACCTCTGATAAAGCTAGGGTGTTGGGCTCTAGAAAAACAGTAGTCTTATTTGACAGGGTATTAATTATTAATTCAATTGATTTGTAGGAGATATGCCCGATTATTAAAGTATCTTTTTTATCAAATTCTTCAATATTAACGATACCATTATTGTCGGAAATTAATGACTTTAAACTTTGTTTTCCAAAAACAGTAACATTAGAAACAGGCTGATTATTCGTATTGTCAACTATGATTATTTTTTGAGAATAACCATTAGCACAAAAAAACAAAAGACAAACTGAAACAAAATACTTAGCCAAATAGCTCATATAGAATGTTTAGAGAGTTAGGCCTTTTAAAATCAGGCAAATGGATTTGCATATATTTAATTAAAAATTCAATTAATTTTTTTCTCTTATATGAAGTGTTAACTTCCTCTACCAATTCATCAAATTCTGTGCCTAAAAAACTTTTAAAATGTGAAATAATTTCGCCGTTAATACAATATTCACTTCCATCGTATTTGCAAAAGACTCCTTCAATCATATTAAAACCGTCAAGATCCTGATGAGACAAATCTGGCGATATACCCATAAATGATAATAGTTTAATTAAAAAATGAATGTGAAAATTACTAAATCTGTTAGATTTATCTAGCCACACTATAGATTGTTTTAAAAAGTTAAACAGAGCTAAGTTTTTTTCTTCCTCTTTTATACTTTTTGAAAGAACTTCAGATAAAAACATAACTATGGAGTTTTTAATTATATCTAAATGAATCGTTTTGTAGGGATTTATAATTTTTACTGATCGTAGACTTTCTAATCCCCCGTTATTTTTATGATTGGCATCAATTTCTAATTGAGTAAGAGGTTGAAAAAACCCAATATTAATTTTTTTTTTTTTAGAAGTACGAATACCTTTTAATAAATAAGATTTTAATCCGTTGGATTTTGTAAAGCATTTAACAATTATGCTAGTTTCAGAATACTTAATATAATTTAACGAAATAGCTTCAGTTGAAACAAGCATTGTTAAACTACTCCTTGGGCTAACATTGCATCTGCAACTTTGATGAATCCAGCAATATTTGCTCCCTTTTCATAGTTTACGTAATTTTTTTCCTGCCCATGAATTAAACATGAATTATGTATCTCTTTCATTATTTCTTTTAATTTGGAATCCACCTCTTCCCTTGACCAACTGTATCTTAAAGAATTTTGTGCCATTTCAAGTCCAGAAACTGCAACGCCTCCAGCATTAGAAGCTTTTCCAGGAGCATATAAAATTTTGTTCTGCTTAAATATTTTTATTGCATCAGGTTCACAAGGCATATTAGCCCCTTCACTAACACATATGCATCCGTTTTTTATTAAATTTTCAGCATCATTTTCATTAAGTTCATTTTGAGTTGCACAAGGAAGTGCGATATCACATTTTATTTCCCACGGAGTTTTATTTTTAAAAAAGACAGCGTTTGGGTACTTGTGTACATATTCATTAATTCTACCTCTTTTTACATTTTTGAGATCCATAATAAAATTTAGTTTTTCAGTATCTATTCCATCACTGTCATAAACAGTGCCAGATGAATCAGACATAGAAATCACTTTAGCAGAAAGCTGTATACATTTTTCTGCAGCAAATTGAGCAACATTTCCAGATCCGGAAATGACTACAGTTTTTCCTTTTATAGAGTTAGAAACATGATTTAACATGTTTTCAGCAAAATACACAGTACCATAGCCTGTTGATTCAGGTCTTATTAAAGAGCCTCCCCAAGAAAGTCCTTTCCCTGTTAAAACTCCGGTAAATTCTTTTTTTAATTTTTTATATTGACCAAACATATATCCAATTTCCCTTCCTCCAACACCCATATCACCTGCTGGAACGTCTGTATTTGGGCCTATATATCTGTAAAGCTCTGTCATAAAACTTTGACAAAACCGCATCACTTCACCGTCACTTTTTCCTTTTGGATCAAAATCAGACCCCCCTTTACCACCACCCATAGGAAGAGTTGTAAGACTATTCTTAAATACTTGTTCAAGCGCTAAAAACTTTAAAATACTAAGATTAACAGTAGGATGAAACCTTAACCCTCCTTTGTAGGGACCAATTGCTGAGTTCATTTGCACTCTGTATCCTCTATTTACTTGAATTTCTCCATTATCATCAACCCAATTTACTCTAAACATCAATACCCTTTCAGGCTCAACCATTCTCATTAAAATGTTTTTACCATGATAAATGTCTTTGGAAACTATATATGGCAAAACTGTTTCAGCTATTTCTTTCACAGCTTGCATAAACTCAGGTTCATGAGAGTTTTTTTTATCAATTTCAGAAATAAAATTTTCGATAATCTTTTTCATATTAAAAAGGATTTATTACTCTAAGTTAAACAAATAATTATTGTTTAAATTAACCTATTGCTTGTTTCAGATCTTCTATTAAGTCATCTGCATCTTCAATTCCTACACTAAGCCTAATCAACGAATCAACTACACCAGACTTTTCTCTTTCTTTTTTTGGAATTGAAGCATGAGTCATTGAAGCTGGATGTCCAGCTAAACTTTCAACCCCCCCTAAGGACTCTGCTAATGTGAATATTTTTAGAGACTCAACTATTTTTAGAGATTTACTTAGGCTATTTCCTTTTGATGTAAAGGAAATCATTGCCCCATAATCATTCATTTGATTTTTAGCAATATTGTGATTAGGATGATCATTAAATCCAGGCCAATAAACCGATTCAATTTTTGGATGATTGTTTAAATAATTTGCAATCTTTTTAGCATTTTCACAATGTCTTTGCATTCTTACGTGTAATGTTTTAATTCCTCTAAGAGTTAAAAAACTGTCCATAGGGCCACAAATTGCTCCACTTGCATTTTGAATAAAATATAATTGCTCAGAGAGATTACGGTCGTTCACAATAAGTGCTCCTAGAACCACATCACTATGACCCGCTAAATATTTTGTAGCTGAGTGCATAACAATGTCAGCTCCCAGAGAAAGTGGCTGTTGTAAAAAGGGTGTTGCAAATGTATTATCAACTGCCAAAATAAGATTGAATTTTTTTGAAATATTGCTCAGACCTTCAATATCAACAATATTCATCATTGGATTAGTAGGTGTTTCAACCCAAATCATTTTTGTGTTTTTATTTACCAAATTTTCTATTTTAGATAAATCGTGCATTTCGGTAAAATGGAAAATAAGCCCATACTTTTCAAAAATTTTAGTAAATAGTCTGTAGGAGCCCCCATACAAGTCGTTAGTTGAGATCACCTCGTCACCTGGATTTAATAATTTAAGCACCGCGTCAATTGCAGCCAGACCAGACCCAAACGCAAGACCAAATTTTCCACCTTCTATGCTTGAAAGTGAGTTTTCCAATGCACTTCTAGTTGGGTTATGAGTTCTACTGTATTCATATCCTTTGTGATCTCCAGGTGTTTTTTGAGAATACGTTGATGTTTGATATATTGGAGGCATAACTGCGCCATATCCTTTTTCTTCGATTTGACCTCCGTGGATAGTTTTTGTATTAAACTTCATTTTAAGTAGATTTGATTTCCAAAGATATATCTTCTAATCTCAAACTGAAATTTTTTAAATGAATAAATTATACTATTTATCTTCATGTTCTACTTGTAAAAGAATAATTAAACAATGGTCTTTTGCTAAGTCTATTGATTTAATAGATATAAAAAAAACTCCCATAAACCATAAAGATTTACAAGAACTATATAAAATCACGAATAGTTACGAGTCTTTGTTTAATAAAAGAGCACAAATGTTAAAAAAATTAAACTTAAACCTAAATCTTTTAGATGAAAATGATTTTAAAAAACTATTGTTAAGTCATTACAGCTTTTTAAAAAGACCTGTATTACTATTTAATGGTAAAATTTTTATTGGAAATTCAAAAAAAAATATTGAGGATGCAGAGATTGAACTTAGTATAAAGTAGTTTAATCTATTTTTCAAAAAAATAAAAAACAGATTTTGTATTTTTATTAAAAATTTAAATATGAATATTTTTAAATCAATTGGTTTAGTTTTTATTTTTCTATTAATATCTAGTTGTGGTGATTCAAAAAAACCTGAAGAAAAATCGATTTACAAGAGGGTGAAAACAGAAAAAAAGCAAATAAAAGAAGTAAATAACGTAACTCCAGTTGACTTAAACAATAAAGGAATTGGTCCAATAAAAAATTATAGTTTTAGTTCTGAAGTAAATTTAGAATTAGCGAATGAAGGCAAGCAAGTTTTTAATTCGAAATGCACAGCTTGCCACAATGTAAATAGAAGATTAATTGGTCCTGCTATGGCTGGAATTTATGAAAGAAGAAGTGTTGAATGGGTTTTAAACATAATGTTAAATCCTGACCAAATGTTAAAAGAGGATCCAATAGCAATTGCTCTTTTAAAAGAATACAATAATATCTTAATGTTAAACCAGAACCTTTCAGAAAACGAGGCTAAAAGTTTAGCAGAATACTTTAGAACCCTTTAATATGAACTCAAAACTATTTTATTTATTTGTTTTAAGCATTTCATTTGTTCATTCTCAAAGTAAACTTACCGAAATTTGGGAACCAGTTCCTGAAAAAATTGAAGCATATGATTTCTTAAAAGCACCAAGTGATGCAATTATTTTATTTGACGGGACAGATTTTTCTAATTGGGTTACATGGGGGAATAAAGAACCTCAGTGGATAATTAATAATGATAGTTCAATGACTGTTGTGAATGGGAAGGGTTCGATTCAAACAAAAGAGTCGTTTGGATCTGTTCAATTACATATTGAATGGAAAACCGGCACAAAAGACTTAGAAAAACATCTTAATCAAAGTAGATCAAATAGTGGAATTTTTTTTCAAAACAATTATGAAATACAAATTTTAGATAGTTATAATAACCCCACTTATGTTAATGGCCAGGCTGGATCTGTATATAAGCAACATATTCCATTAAAAAATACAAGTAAAAAGCCAGGCGATTGGCAATCTTATGATATAATATTTACTGCACCCATATTTAAAAACGAAAAATTAGAAAAACCTGGTTACTTTACTGTTTTCCATAATGGAGTATTAATTCAAAACCATGTTGAAATTAAAGGTACTACAACAAATGTTGGAGAGCCAAAATATTCAACTCATGGTAATGCTCCGATAATGCTACAAGACCATTGCTGCGTCCCATTAAGTTTTAGAAATATATGGTTAAGGAAATTAGACTAAACTTCACTTTTTTGTAAATTTACGGACATGTTACAATCAATGACTGGTTTTGGGAGCGCATCTATAGATTCAGAATTAGGAAAAATTTCAATAGACATAAAGTCTTTGAACAGCAAAACTCTAGATCTTAATTATAGTCTAAATCCAATGTTTAGAAATATTGAGAGCGATATAAGATCAATTTTGACAACTGGCCTAAAGAGAGGAAAAATTGATTTTAAAATTAATTTTAAAATTTTTGAAAACAGTTTTAGTTCAAGTTTAAATCACGATGTTATAAAATCTTACATAAAAGATCTAAAAGAAATTACACCCGGGACATTAATTGATGACGCTGAATTACTTAAAATTGCAGTTACACTTCCAAATTCTATTGAAAATAATCGAAGTGAATTTGATCAAAAATTATTAGAAAGCGTTAAAGAATTAGTTAAAAAGACAATAAAAAAAGTAACTGATTTTAGAGTTCAGGAAGGAAAATCTATGGAACTAGATCTTGTAGGTAATATAGATACCATACAAAATAAACTTTTAGATATTGAAGAATTGGTTCCTGAAAGAATGAGTCTAATAAAAAAAAGATTAAATAAAAAATTAGAATCTCTAAAAATAGAAGTTGACCAAAACAGGTTCGAACAAGAGCTAATTTATTATTTAGAAAAAATTGATATTAACGAAGAAATAGTTAGATTAAAAAATCATTTAAATTATTTTAAAACTACATTGAACGAAAGACAAATTGAAAAAGGCAAAAAACTTACTTTTATTAGTCAAGAAATGGGAAGAGAAATTAACACTATTGGATCTAAGTCCAACAATTTGCCGATGCAACAACTTGTAGTTGAAATGAAAAATGAATTAGAAAAGATAAAAGAACAACTTCTTAATGTTTTGTAATGTTTAAAGGAAAATGTATAATTTTTTCTGCCCCCTCAGGAAGTGGTAAAACCACTTTAGTTAAATACTTGTTAAATCAAAAAGAATTGAACCTGTCTTTTTCAATCTCTGCAACAACAAGACAAAGAAGAGATGGTGAAGTTCAAGGAAAAGATTACTTTTTTAAAACCAAATCAGATTTTAAAAAATTAATTAGTAATAGTGAGTTTCTCGAACATGAAGAAGTATACGATGACGTTTTTTATGGTACTTTAGAAAGCGAAGTGATTAAGCAATTAGAAACACAAAATGTGATTTTTGATATTGATGTAATTGGAGGGATCAGATTAAAAGAATATTTTAAAAATAATGCACTCTCAATTTTTGTTAAGGCTCCAAGTGTAAAAGAACTCAAAAAAAGATTAAGTTTCAGAAACAAAGATTCTAACGAATCAATTGAAACAAGAATTCAAAAAGCTCAAAAAGAAATAGAAAAAGAATCTAAATTTGATCTTAGTATCATTAATGATGATCTTGATTTAGCCAAAAAAGAATCTCTTGATGCAGTTCAAAACTTTCTTTCTAAATGAATAAAAATGTAGGATTGTTTTTTGGAACCTTCGACCCCTTACATAATGGTCATATTGCTATTGCTAAATATTTTTTAAATGAATTAAATTTGGATCAAATCTGGATCGTAATTACACCAATAAGCCCTTTCAAACAAGCCAATAAATTAACAAATTACTATACTAGATTTAAAATTATTAATAATTACTGCAAAAAAAACAGCAAGATTATTTGCTCTGATGTTGAATTTAATCTAAAGCCTCCATATAATACATCTGACACTTTGATGCATTTAAATAAAGAATTTCCTAAAACAGATTTTAAAATAATTTTAGGAGAAGACAATCTAAACACTCTTCATTCGTGGAGCAATCATGAATTAATTTTAGAGCACAAAATATGTGTATACCCTAGAAAAAGTCTTTCTAAAGAAAAAAGTAAGCTAATAAATCACCCGAATGTAAATTTATACAATGCTCCAATTATGGAGATTTCTTCTACGCTTATTAGAAAAAATATTTTAGAAAAAACTTCAATATCTCATCTTGTTCCTAAAGAAATTGAAGAAATGTTAATTGAAAAATAAATTCTAATTTCAGAGTATAATCAAATATTTAACCAATTATTAACAATTTGAATGAATTTTTTTATTCAAATTGCACCCCCTTAGTTTTATAAGTAAATTTATATTAAATAAATAAAAATGAATAAAGAAATTGATATTAAAGAAATTAACGAATTAATTGAAAAGGAAAGTGCTTTTATCGACATGCTATTGCTTGAAGTTAATAAAGTAATTATTGGTCAAAAACACATGATGGAAAGGTTATTAATTGGTCTTTTAGGCCAGGGTCATATTCTTTTAGAGGGAGTTCCAGGTCTTGCAAAAACATTAGCTATAAACTCTTTAAGCAAAGCTGTAAAAGGAAGTTTTAGTAGAATACAATTTACACCTGATTTATTACCAGCTGATGTAGTGGGAACTATGATTTATAATATGAAAGAAAATGATTTTTCAATAAAGAAAGGTCCTATTTTTGCAAACTTTGTTCTAGCAGATGAAATCAATAGAGCCCCTGCAAAAGTACAATCAGCTTTATTGGAATCCATGCAGGAAAGACAAGTTACTATTGGAGATTCAACATTTAAGTTAACTCCACCTTTTTTAGTAATGGCAACTCAAAATCCAGTTGAGCAAGAAGGCACATATCCACTCCCTGAAGCACAAGTGGATAGATTTATGTTAAAAACTATAATCGATTATCCAAAAATTGAAGACGAGCAATTAATAGTTAGAGCTAATATTAATAATAGTTTTGGAGATATCAAACCTGTTGTTACTGTTAAACAAATTATTAAAGCTCAAGAATCTGTTCGAAAAGTTTACATGGATGAAAAAATAGAAAAGTATATTCTAGATTTAGTTTTTGCAACCAGATACCCCGAAAAATACGGATTAGAAGATTTGAAACCTTTAATAAATTTCGGCGCATCTCCAAGGGGAAGCATTAACCTTGCGAATGCAGCTAGATGTTATGCTTTTATAAAAAGACGAGGATATGTTGTGCCTGAAGACGTAAGAGCTGTAATCCATGATGTTTTAAGGCACAGGATAGGCCTTACCTACGAAGCAGAAGCAGAAAATATTTCAACTGAAGAAATAATTAATAAAATAGTTAATCAAGTAGAGGTTCCTTAGGGAATAAAATACTATTTCTAATTCATCACTTTCATTATTTTGGAAACTAAAGATTTATTAAAAAAGGTCAGAAAAATTGAAATCAAAACCAGAAGATTAAGCAATAATATTTTCGGTGGAGAGTACCATAGTACGTTCAAGGGTAGAGGAATGACTTTTAGTGAAGTTAGAAATTATCAGTTTGGAGATGACGTTCGAACTATAGATTGGAATGTTACCGCTAGATATAATGAACCTTTTGTAAAAGTTTTTGAGGAAGAAAGAGAGCTCACGCTTATGCTTGTAGTAGATGTAAGTAGCTCGGGTTTGTTTGGCACTGATAATGCCTTGAAAAAAAATATAATTACGGAAATTTCTGCAACTTTAGCATTTTCTGCTCTTCAAAACAACGATAAAGTAGGTTTGATATTGTTTAGTGATCAAATTGAGTTATTTATTTCCCCAAGTAAGGGTAAAACCCACGTTCTTAGAATTATTAGAGAGTTAATAGAATTTAAGCCGAAAAGTAAAAAAACAAATATTAGTAATGCTTTGGAATTTTTAATAAGTGTTTTGAAAAAAAAATCAATTGCCTTTATTTTATCAGACTTTATTTCATCAAACTATGAAAAAACATTAAAAATAGCGTCTAAAAAACACGATTTAACAGGTATAAAAGTATTTGATAAACTTGAAGAGTTTATCCCAAATCTCGGATTAGTTCAAATGTTTGATCAGGAAACTGAAGAAGTTCAATTAGTTGATACTTCATCAAAGTTTGTAAGGGATAATTACAAGAAACAAAGAGCGTTAAAATTTAAGGAATTCAATGATTTGTTCAAAAGAAACGGGGCAGGCACAATTCTTTGCAGAACGGACGAAAGCTATATAAAAAAACTACTAAACTATTTTAAAACCCGTGGTTAATAAGAAAATTTTAATATCGTTTTTGTTTTTAAGCCTAAGTTTTGGGCTGTTTTCTCAAACTCCAATAAATCTAAAGTCTAAAGTAGATACACTTTCTATAAAAATCGGAGAAGAAATTAAGTACGAATTTTCTTTTGTTGCTGATTCATTGAATGATTTTGAATTTAAATTACTAAAATTCAATCCACCTATTGATGTGATTCAAGAATTTCAAATAGACACATTATATGAGGGTAATATTGTAAGGTTTGTTAAAAAATATTCTTTAACAAGTTTTGAGTCAGGATCATTTTCTATAACTCCCCCTATCAAAATTTTAAATCAAATAATTAAATCTCGAGATTCAATTATTATCAGTGTTTCAAGTGTTAAAGTCGACACTGTCAGTAAGAAATTTTTTGACATAAAAAATATAATTCAAGTTGAAAGAAATAATGAAGGTTGGTGGAAAAAATATTTTTTGATTCTTAGTATAATTTTAATTCTAATATTATCTATTAAGCTTTACAAGGAATCTAAATACTTTAATTCACCAAAAGAAATCATTACTCCTCCACTTGAGAAAGCGATTGAAGCATTAAAATCACTTGAACTGAATGAATCTAATAATCAATCAGATTACAAAGAATATTATTCTAAATTAACAGAAATTGTAAAAGGCTATTTTGAAGAAGAGGTTAAGGTAGACGCCTTAGAAAGCACAACGAATGAATTAATAGCAAAACTAGAATTATTAAAGGATGCGGGTCAATTAGATATTTCAAAAGAAACTTTGAAAAACTTTAAATCAGTATTATCCACAGCTGATTTAGTAAAATTTGCTAAATCAGCACCTGGTTCTAAAACAGCAATTTTAGACAAACAACTTTTAGAGACAGTTCTAGTAGACACAAAAGAAGCAATCCCTAAACCTTCCGAAGAAGAGCTATTACAAAACGAAGAGTATCTAAAGAAAATAGAAGGTGAAAAGAAAAGAAAATTACTTATAAATATCGCTAAAATATTAACTGTAATAATTTTCACTTCTCTAATTGCAAGTATTTCAATTTTTGGATGGGAAGAGGTTAAAGATAATGTGTTTGGAAATTCAACAAAAGAACTTTTAAAAAAAGAAGATTGGGTTGTAAGTAGTTATGGAGCTTTTCCAATTAAATTATCATCACCAGATGCATTAATAAGAAAGGATTCAAAAACAGGGCAATTGTTTAGCCTTCAAGGTTTAGAAGATCCGTTTAGCTTAACTATTAATACAAAACCAATTAATAAAGAGGATGACATTCAGTCAATGCTCATAGAAAAATTAAAATCTAAGGGAGCCCTAAATATATTAACACAACAGGAAGAGTTTACACTTGATAACGGTTTAACTACAACTAGGTATTATGGCTCTTTTGATTATATTAATAACGAAAACATTTCAATCAAGAAAGAATATTCCAGCTTATCGTTTTTTGAAAATGGAGGAAATCAAACTTTAAATATTATTTACGATAGGAATAACAGATATGCAAAACAAATTAGAACTAGAATTGAAAGTTCAATAGAATTTAATAATAAATAAAATGTTTAATAATATTACATTTTCCAACCCTGAATTTTTATGGCTTATTATAGGCGTGATCTTCTTTGTTGTTGTTAATTATAAAATTAAACACCTCAAAACCCCCAAACTTAGCATATCTTCAATTGATTCGTTTAGTAAATCGTCTTTTAAAACCACTTTTTTTCCATTTTTAGATTTATTAAGATATACAGCTTTAGTTTCTTTAATTATAGCTTTAGCCAGACCACAAATAATTGATATTTCGACACAAACCAAAAAAAGCAGAGGGATTGATATTGTGATAGCAGTAGATGTCTCTTCAAGTATGCTTGCCCAAGATCTAAAACCTAATAGATTAGAAGCGTTAAAAGAAGTTGCCAAAGAATTTATTTATGATAGAGTTAATGATAGAATTGGTCTTGTTGTTTACGCAGGAGAAAGTTACACCAAGACACCTGTTACAACCGATAAATCAATTATAGTTAAGTCTTTAGATGAAATAATTTTTGATGGAATTATTGAAGACGGAACTGCAATTGGGATGGGTTTAGCGACTTCAGTCAATAGACTTAAAAACAGTAAAGCTAAAAGTAAAGTTATTATTTTACTTACTGATGGAGTTAACAATTCAGGATTTATCGACCCAAATACTTCTGCAGATTTAGCCCTTTCATTTGGGATAAAAACATATACAATCGGACTAGGAAGCAATGGAAATGCCCTTGCCCCTATAGCTTTAAATCCAGACGGTTCTTTCAGGTATGGCTTGACAAAGGTCGAAATTGACGAAAAACTTTTAGAATCCATAGCTTCTAAAACTGGGGGATTATATTTTAGAGCTACAGATAACAAAAAACTTAAAGAGATATATCAAGAAATTAATAAACTTGAAAAAACTGATGTGGAAGAATTTAAATATTCAAATGCGCAGGAAATGTATAGATTATTTGTTTTATTTTCTATTATTTTAATATTACTAGAGTGGGTTTTAAGAACAACATTATTTAAAAGTTTTATATAAGTGTACCAATTAGAAGAGACATATTATTTTTATTTATTAGCAATAATTCCAGTACTTGTTATAGGGTTTTTGTTTTTAAGTAGCTGGAGGAATAAAACACAAATTAAATATATTTCGTCAGATTTACTTAAAGTTTTGAGCCCCAATATTTCTACTTTTAAACCCAAGATTAAATTATTTTTTTTAATTCTTTTTATAATATTCTCAACTATATCACTCGTTAATCCAAAAATAGGAACCGAGCTTAAAACTGTTAAAAGGGAGGGTGTTGATTTAGTTTTTGCTGTTGATGTCTCAAAAAGTATGTTGGCTGAAGATATAGCTCCTAATCGTCTAGAAAAAGCTAAAAGAATAGTTTCGGAAATTATTAATAAATTAAATAACGACAGAGTAGGTGTAATAGCATATGCAGCTTCAGCTCTACCAATACTTCCAATAACCGACGATTATTCAACTGCTAAAACTTTTTTACAAAGTCTAACAACAGACATGTTATCTTCTCAAGGAACAGCCGTTTTGGAATCTATTAATTTAGCAAAAGAGTTTTACGATGATGAAAATCAAACCAATAGAGTCTTGTGTATACTTTCAGACGGTGAAGATCATCAAATCGAAAACCAAAATATTACAGAAATTGTAAAAAACTCTGGGATCACAATTATTACAATTGGATTAGGGTCAACAAAAGGATCACCTATACCATTAAAAGAAAATGATATAGTTAAGTCATATAAAAAAGATCAAAAAGGAGATGTAGTTATTACAAAACTAAATGTCGATTTGTTAAAAAATATAGCAAACTCCTCAAACGGAATTTATATTGACGGAGGGACCACAGAGTTAGTTGTACAAGCGATTATTGAAAGATTAAAAGAAATGGATAAAAAAGAATTTGAGTCTAAACAATTTGTAGCATATAAAGATCAATTTCAGTGGTTTTTAGGATTTGCAATTCTTTTTCTAAGTTTGGAATTAATTGTTTTTGAAAAGAAAACATATTGGGTAAAAAAACTAAATTTATTTAATGAATAGAATCATATTAATATTATTATTTTTTTTTATTAAAGTTAACTCTCAAGAAATAGCTATTAATAAGGATTCAAATAATTTGACTTTGGATGGTAATGTTGAATTTGCTGACAAGAATTTAATTGAAGCCGAAAAATTTTATAGAAAGTCAATTTCCAAGGATTCTTTAAATATAAAAGCTTCTTATAATTTAGCTAATTCATTTTACAGGAGTGAATTGAAACAGGAGGCAATAAATCAATATAAATCGTCTATAGAAAAAACAAAAAGTAAGGAAACCCGTCATAAATCTTTTCATAATTTGGGTAATATATACATGCAAAATGAAGATTATCAGAACGCTGTCAATTCCTTTAAAAACGCATTACTTAATAATCCAACTGATGACGAAACCAGGTACAATTATGCATTAGCCAAAGAGTTATTGAAAAACGAACAAAAAGATAATAAAAAAGACGATAAGGACAAGAAAGACGACAAGGATAAGAAGAAGGACAAGGACAAGGACAAGGACAAGGATAAGAAAGACGACCAAAAAGAGAAGAAAGACAAGCAGAAAGAAAAGGATAAGAAAGACGACAAGAACAATGATAAAAAAGAAAAACCTAAACCAAATAAAATATCTCCAGAGCAACTAAAAAACTTGCTTAAAGCAATGGATAATCAAGAAAAAAAAGTTCAACAAAAGATTAACAAAAAGAAAATTAAAGGAAGTCCTGTAAAGAACAAAAAAGACTGGTAATTAAAATATGAAACCGAGATTTTATATATTTTTATTTTTTGCTATCACTATAATGAGTAATCTGAATGCTCAGGACGATTCTATTAGTTTTGAGGCTGTTTTGAGCAAAAAATCTTTAGGAATTAATGAGAACCTTAGGGTTGATTTTAAAATGAATAAAGATGGAGATAACTTTACCCCACCTAGCTTTAAAGGATTTACAGTTGTTGGAGGCCCTAACCAATCAGTTAGTAACATGTGGGTAAACGGTAAGAGAACTTTTTCTAAAAGTTATTCATATTTCTTAACCCCTACTAAGAAAGGCTCACTTACAATTGGGCAAGCTACTATAGAAATAGATGATAATATTTATAAAACTTTACCAGTTAAAATTAGTGTAAGTGAATCCGTCGCGGTAAGTAAAGATCCAAATGACCCCACATACGTTGTTAATGAAAACCTACATTTAGTGGCGGAGATTTCAAACACGAACCCTTATTTAAATGAGGGTATTTCAATTGTGTATAAATTATTCTACTCTCCTCAAATTAATGTTACTAATGTAGGGGAAATTGAAACGCCTGAATTTGAAAATTTTTGGTCTCAAAACATAAAAATTCCTAGGCTACAAATTGAGCGAGGATCTTTTAAGGGAGATAATTATAATTTTGTTACTTGGAAAAAAACTATTTTATATCCACAAAAATCAGGAAAACTTGATATTCTTCCACTTTCATTAGATGTTTCGGTTGATGTCCCAACAAATAGAAGAGATTTTTTTGGGAATAGAATATATAATCAAGTTTCAAAAAAAGTAACAGCAGGAAAAAGATCAATTAATGTTAAAGTATTACCTAGTAATGCTCCAGAAAGTTTTAACGGAGCGGTTGGAAAATTTGATATTAAATTAAATACCAATAAAACAGAGTTAAATGCCTCAGAATCTTTGCAAGCGATTGTTAAAATTTCAGGAAAAGGAAATTTAAAACTGTTTTCACCACCATCTGTTCAGGTGCCAAGCTCTTTAGAGAAATATGATCCTGAATACAATGAAAAAGTAACAACAAGCCTTGCAGGAATGAAAGGTTTTATTTCAAATACCTATACTCTAGTCCCTCAATTTCAAGGAAAGTATCCTATAAGATCAGTTGAATTTACTTTTTTTAATCCACAATTAAATAATTACGAAACAATTAACTCTGAAGATATAATAATTAATGTTTTAGAGGGACCACTGTCTTTAGATGAAAATAATATCAACACAATAAATACCCAGAGTTCAAATAACATTTTATCTTCAATTAATCAGTTTAAATTTATTAAAACTGATTCTGATTTAGTCAAAATCAACTCCAAACCTTTCATATATTCATTAAGCTTTTATTCAATTTTAATATTTCCAGTATTAGCAATTTTGTTGTTAGTTATATTTTTTAAATCAAACAATATTACAAGTTCCAAATTAAAAGAATCGAAATCCAGAAGGGCGAACAAGCTTGCTAAAAAATATTTATCAGAAGCCAGAAAAAATTTAGAAAATAAAGACATGTTTTATGTTGCTTTAGAAAAAGCACTTCACAATTTTTTAAAATCAAAACTGTTTATTGAAACTTCGGATTACAGTAAAGAAAAGATTTCAAAGTTACTTTATAGTAAAGATATTGAAAAAGAGTCATTGGAATTGTTTATTAAATTAATTGAAAATTGTGAGTTTGCAAGGTTTACGCCGGCTTCTGAGTTTAAAATAAATAATGACTACGAAAATGCAGTAAAGGTCATTACAAAAATTGATAAAGAAATTTAAAATGGAAAAAATAATTATCCTTTGTAGCTTCTTTTTTTGTGGAATTATTTTCTCTCAAACAGAAAATGAAGTTGGTTTTAAATCTGGTATTGAGCTATACAATAAAGGAGATTATAATGAAGCAATTAATTTATTTGTTAAAATAATTAATAACGGAGAACATTCGGATGAATTATATTTTAATTTGGGGAATAGTTATTATAAATTAAATGATATCCCTAACAGTATTTATTATTTTGAAAAAGCTTTGAAATTAAACCCAAATGATAATGATATACTAAATAATTTAACATATTCTCAAAACATGTTAATTGATAAAATAGACCAATTACCTTCAAATCAATTATCAGATTTTATTAATTACATATCAATGTTTTTTTCTATAAAGCAGTGGCTTATTTTAGGGATTATATTTTTGTATTTTTTCTTAATTCTATTTGTGATTTATTTTTTTAAAAATGATAGTATTGCTAAAAAAAATTATTTCACATTGTCATCAGCTTTTTTTTGTCTCACCATTATTTTTATATTAATAGGAGTTACAAAATTTGAAAATCAAAAATCTAATATTCAAGCTATAATATTCGATAAAAAAATTGATTTTAGAACAGAACCTAATTACAGAAGCGAAATCCAGTTTAATTTGCACGAGGGTACCAAAGTCAATATCGTAGATGAACTTGACGATTGGGTTTTAGTAGAATTAAGTAATGGCGCTAGCGGATGGATGGAGTTAAAATCAATTAAAAAAATTGATTGAATTACTACTTAAATTAAAAAGATTTAATAATTGGTTGCCTACGTTTAAAATAGGGCGGTATAAAAAAGTTGATTCAATGTTTTCATTGTTAACAAAGGAAAACGCAGAGTTTATATTTTCAAAAAAGACAAAACAAAAAGAAACTATTAGAATATATTTTATAGCCCCAAATAATCCCCCAAACAGTTTATTTAAGAATCCTAAAAAAAGAATTTTAGCAACTTTTGTTAATGCTTTTCCTGCAACAGAAATACTTAAAAGGATGATGATAAAGGTTAAGGCAAAGGAGAAAAGTTTTATATAAGACTCCTCTACTGATTCTAATTGATTTGGAAAAGTATTGCTAATAAAATCGAATGTTAAATTCGAAAACGTTAAAGATCCATATACTCCTAGAATTAAAGCTAAAATAGAAGTTAGCTCAATTATCAGGCCCTTGGAAAAACCTCTATAAAACCCAAGCGCTATTAGGCATACAATAAAAATATCTAAGTAATTCAAGATTTTATTTACAAATATAGGTATATTGTTTTCATACAATTGAAATTTTTTTAATGGAACCAAAAAAGGATTTAAGTGGCAAGTGGGAAAGCATTTTGAATATTTTAAGTGATGAATTTAACAAAGGTGATGATTTAGACATTGAAAGTGTTATTTATTTGATAGGTGTTCAGGAATTTGGAAATCCAAATATGAAATTTAATAAAGATCAAAAAATTGACCTTATGCATATTGCAATATGTCGTTTATTAGAGCCTTATGGATTTTATGAATTTGATTATGTTGATAAAGATGGTTGGCCACATTATAAAACAATTAATAAATTACCAAATTTAAAATCAGGAGAACAAAGTATTTTAATGAAAGAATCTATAATAAATTATTTTATTGAAAAAGAACTAATTGAATAAATGAAAATGAGTATTTTTGAGGCAATGTTTATATCAATTTATGATTGAAGAAATACAAAATAAAATTCAACAAGTATTAAGTTTCTCAACAAATAATATTGATGAATTAGAAAAATTTCGAATAGATTTTATTGGAAAAAAAGGATTTGTTAGTCATTATTTCTCTGAGTTTAAGAAGGTTGAGCCTTCTAAAAAAAAAGAGTATGGTTTAGCAATTAATGAACTAAAAAATGTAACTCTAAAGAAAATTGAAGAACTTAAAGAAACTCTTGGAACTGATGTTGATAAGAAGGTTAAGGATTTTGACTTGACTAAACCTGCCTCAATGATTGAGCTTGGTTCAAGACATCCAATTTCAATTATTAGAGATAAAATAATAGACATATTTTATAAAATTGGCTTTAACGTTTCCGAAGGACCTGAGATTGAAGACGATTGGCACAACTTTACTGCTTTAAATTTACCAATGCATCATCCTGCTAGAGATATGCAAGACACTTTTTTTATAAAAAAAGATCCAGATTTACTTCTAAGAACTCACACTTCTTCTGTTCAAATTAGACATATGGAAGAGAACGAACCACCAATACGGACTATATCACCTGGACGAGTCTACAGGAACGAAGATATCTCCGCTAGATCACATTGCTTTTTTCATCAAATAGAAGGACTATATATTGACGAAAATGTTTCATTTGCCGATTTAAAACAAACCTTGCTTTATTTTACAAAAGAACTGTTTGGAAAATCTAAAATAAGATTAAGACCGTCGTATTTCCCTTTTACCGAGCCTAGTGCTGAAGTGGATATATATTGGGGCTTAGAATCTGAAACTGATTATAGAATTACTAAAGGAACAGGTTGGCTTGAAATAATGGGCTGTGGAATGATTGATCCAAATGTTTTAGATAATTGTAAGATAGATTCGAGCAAGTACTCAGGGTTTGCATTTGGGATGGGTATAGAAAGAATTGCTATGCTTCTTTACCAAATTGAAGATATAAGAATATTATACGATAATGACGTAAGGTTTATTAATCAATTTAAAGACTCAATCTAACTTTTCAGTTAATTTTTCTATTGTTGTTTTAGGATTCGAATTTTCATACAGAATTTGATATGCAGAAGAGATTATGTTAAATTCGTTGCCATGGGTTTCAATTAATTTATAAGCATTTTTAGTAGCATAAAATCCTTCAGATATCATAGACATTTCTGAAATAGCGGCTTTCAAAGTATATCCTTTACCTATCATGTTCCCTAAAGTTCTATTCCTACTAAATGAAGAATAACAGGTAACTAATAAATCTCCTAGATATTCAGAATCGTTTATGTCTCTGTTGGTTCTGTATATTTTATATACAAATTTTTTCATTTCTCTAACACAATTACTAATTAAAACACTTTGAAAATTATCTCCGTATCCTAGCCCATGACATATTCCTGCAATTATAGCATATATGTTTTTTAACATTGCTGCATATTCAACCCCCATAGTATCATTTGATACTTTGACATTAATATAGCTTGACTTTAAAGCGTTTGCCATTTCTTTTCCTCTGAGTTCGTTTTTACAAGCAACTGTCAGGTAAGATAATTTTTCAAGGGCAACTTCTTCAGCATGACAAGGGCCAGTAATAATCCCAATTTTTGATAAAGAGATATCATAAAACTCATTTAAATGTTCACTAACGATCAAGTTAGACACTGGTATAACTCCCTTTAAAGCAGAAAACAGAACTTTATCTTTGATAAGGTCCTTTATTTTTGTTAGTTCAATATCTAAAAAAGGTGAAGGAATAGCTAAAATAACAATGTCGGAGTTATCAACTATTTCTCTAACTGAGGAACTTGGATTTATTTTTGATTTATCAAAAACTACAGATCGCAAGTATTTTGCATTTCTTCCTTTATTTTTTATAAACAGAACATCTTCTTCATTTCTTACATACCAATTTACGATATTGTTGTTTTCACAAAGCATCTTTACTATTGCAGTTCCCCAACTTCCGCCACCAAGTACAGCATATTTATTATTCATATTATAAAGATTAACAAAATTTTGTGAATCCACTAAACAATTTAAAATTAAATTTAACAACAATAAAGTTTAATAGTTTATCAATGGTTTGGTTTAGGCTCTCTTAATTTTAAGAGAGCTTTTTTTATAGCCAATTATTAAAAGGTACAGACAATAATATTAATAAAAACCCAAATAAATAAAATATTGCTAATCGGATAAATCTTTTATAATTAGTTTTTGCTTTTTTGAAAAGAGACCACCCTATAGTTATTGAAAGTAATCCTAAAATGTTTAAAGCAGGGTGCTTCAACAAATAAAAAAAATACAGATCATTTTGAATTATTTGTTCAATTCCTTCTCCCCACCATTTAAATTTTGGAGATATAAAATATAATATAATCCCAATGGCAAATTGAATATGGGAGAATATAAGTGTAAAAAGAGCAACTCTCAAATCCAAGGGTTTAAAAATTTTATTTTGGTATGCCTTAAAAAAAAATCTTAAAATTGAATAAAATATAATTGAAAGCGTTAGAACAGCCCAGAGGGAGTGTAATTGTAAAAACCAGTCAAAAATTATTTTAAGATTCATATTATTTTATTTAAAAATCACTAGCCCTTAATAAGGATTTAGTATATAATTTTTTTGAATGTTCGAACAAAAAGTCAGTTTCATTTATTTCAATAATTTTTCCTTTTTTTAATACAATTAATCTATCCGTAAAATATTTTATAACTGACATATCGTGAGAAATAAATAGAAATGTGAAAAGATATTTTTCCTTTAAATCACTTAACAGATTTAATATTTGTGCTTGAATAGAAACGTCTAATGCGGATACCGATTCATCACATATTATAACTTCAGGATTTAAAGCTAAAGCTCTTGCTATGACTATTCTTTGTCGTTGACCACCAGAAAATTGATTAGGAAATTTTTTATAATCATTTTTGGATAATCCAACTTGGTTTAAAAGTTCTATTGCTCTACATTCCATTTCGTATTTAGAACCAAAGATTTTATGTGCAATCATTGGTTCAATTATAGAATTGCCAATTGAAATTTCTGGATTTAAAGATGAGTAGGGATCTTGAAATATCAGCTGAACTTTTTTTCTGAATAAAGAATTAGAGATTTGATTTCTGTTTTTATTTTTAAAAAGAATCTCACCGTTATTAACTTCAATAAGTCCTAAAATAGATTTAGCTATTGTAGATTTTCCTGATCCGGACTCGCCTACAATTCCCAACGTTTCACCTTTAAATAGATCAAATGAAATATCATTAAGTATTTTAATATTTTCATAAAAGACAGTTAATTTATTAACTTTTAAAATTGGATTTTTGCTGTAAATTTTTGAATGATGAATCGCTCTATCTACTTTAGAAATAAGCTTATTTTTTTTATTTTTTGAAGTAATTAACCTATTTGGTCTGTTATTTTTTGGAGGAATAGAGTTTATTAAATGTTGAGTGTATTTTTCTTTAGGAGAATTAAATATCTGTGAAGAAACACCCTTTTCAATAATTATCCCCTCTTTTAATACAATCAAATTATCAGCAAATTTTGAAACTAACTTTAAATCATGAGATATAAATAAAACACCCATGCTATATTCGTTCTGTAAAGATTTAATTAAAGAAATAATATCATTTCTAACTATACTGTCTAAGGAAGTGGTTGGCTCATCGGCAATTAATAGTTTAGGCTTACATGCTATAGCTATTGCAATCATAACTCGTTGTTGCTGACCGCCACTTAGCTGAAAAGGATACTTTTCAAATACTAACTCAGGATTTTTTAATTGAACTTTTTGGATGAGTTCGATAGATTTTTTTTTGGCTATTTTTTTATTAATTTTTTCATGATTAATAATAATCTCAGAAATTTGATCACCACATTTCATGCTTGGATTTAAAGAACTCATTGGTTCTTGAAAAATTATTGAAATTTCTTTCCCTCTTATTTTTTGATATTCTTTGCTAGACAATTTGTTTAACTCCTTCCCATTGAAAATTATTTGCCCATCAGTCTTTAGGTTTTTTATATTAATTAAATCTAAAATTGATAATGCAGTAAATGATTTTCCGCTTCCAGATTCACCAACAAGTCCTAAAACTTCATTTTTTTTTAAGTCAAATGAAACATTTGATAAAATAATTTGATCACCAACATTGATGGTTAGGTTTTTTATTGAAAGGAGTGTACTATCATTCATAATCAAACGTTGCACTATCAAACATCTTTAAAGCTTCTGTTAAGTAAACATCAAAATCTTTTGGTCTATCATTGTTTTTTTCAAGATTTTTTTTGCCAAGTCTTACTACTATAATATTTCTTTCAGGAACTACAATTACATACTGACCTAATATTCCTCTCATAGCAAAAAAATCATTTTCATTAATTTTTCCAAGCCAAAATCCATACCCATACTCAGGGCTTTTTTTAAATCTAGGCTTAATAGATTTAGCAACAAAAGAGGAGTCTAAAATTTGAACTCCGTTCCATTTTCCAAAATCTTTGTAAAGTTTCCCAAATCTTGCAAAATCTCTAGCATTAGAATTAAAACAACAATATGCTTTTACAGTATTATTTTTTTTCCCGTCAATTTGCCAAAGTGAATTGTTTTCAAAACCCAAAGGCTCTAAAAACCAATCTTGTACAAGAGTCGATATTTTATTTTGAGTTGCTTCTTCAATTACCATTGAAAGAAGTTGCGTGCTAGCACTATAATATTTAAAACTTTTTCCAGGCTCTTCAACAATAGCTCTAGATTTAATTAATTCATTAAGCTCACTCGAAATATAAGATCTTGCTGTAACTCCAAATACATCCGTGTAACTTTCATTCCAATCTAATCCTGATGCCATACTCGATAAATCTCCAATCGTTAGTTTTTCGGCTAAACCATCGGAATACCCATTAACATAAGAACTTACTTTATCATCAATACTTTCAAAATACCCATTTTGAATAGCTTTTCCCATAGTGGCTGACACAATACTTTTTGCCATTGAGAAAGAATTGCTGTAAGAGTCTTTTTTGTAACCTTGATAATATTTTTCATGCCAGATAGAATCGTTTTTTATAATTAGATAAGCTACAGTTCCAAGCTCTGCATGAATTTTTTTTAAATTTTCAGTCTCAGGAAGATTGTTATAGTCTTTGTGAATTGGCCAAGGTTGTGGGGAAGTACTTTTAGAAAGTGTTATATTTTCAAAATATTTGTAGTCAGTAATGTCCGCATTAGTTCTTTGCATTTTATAAACTGTTCCTACTAGTTCAGACAAATAAACAATATCAGAGCTGAAATTAAGTCCGGCAAAAATTAAAAATAACGATATTATTAAGCCAATTTTACTTTTTAAAAGTTTCATACACTAATGTATGAAAATTAAGATAGTAATTTTATAGCATCCTTTGCAAAATAAGAGGCGATTATATCAGCTCCAGCCCGTTTCATTGAAACAAGTTGCTCCATCATAACTTTATCGTGATCTAGCCAACCTTCTTTAACTGCTGCTTTAAGCATTGAATATTCTCCGCTGACTTGGTAAATTGCTAATGGACAATGTACTTGGTTTTTTAAATCTCGCAAAACATCTAAATAACTTATCCCGGGTTTAACCATTATTATATCGGCACCTTCTTCAATATCAGATTTTGCTTCTGCAATCGCTTCTGATCTGTTACGAAAATCCATCTGATAAGTTTTTTTGTCCCCAAAGCCAGGTTTTGAATCTAAAGCATCTCTAAATGGACCATAAAAATTTGAGGCGTATTTAACAGCATAACTCATTATCCCTATATCGTGGAAGCCATTGTCTTCAAGAGTTTTTCTTATAGATAAAACTCTACCGTCCATCATGTCACTTGGAGCAACAATATCCGCTCCAGCTTCTGCGTGACTTAGAGCCATCTTGGACAAAACGACATTAGTTTGATCGTTTAGAATTTTATTACCTTTTACTATACCATCGTGACCATAACTTGAGTACGGGTCTAATGCGACATCGGTCATAATGGTCATGTCAGGAACACTACTTTTAATCTCTCTAATGGCTTTTTGCATAAGTCCGTTTTTCTTGAAAGATTCAGTTCCAAAATTATCTTTTAAATGTTCTTCTACTTTTACAAATAATAAAACCCCTTGCACACCAATGTCCCAAAGTAACTTAACTTCTTTTTTTATAATGTCTAAACTGTATCTAAAATAATTAGGCATTGAAGGTATTTCTTCTTTTAAATTTGTTCCCTCTATTATAAAAAGAGGAACAATAAAGTCATGAGGATGTAAGCTAGACTCTTTAATTAAATTTCTTAAAGATTGTTTTGAACGAAGTCTTCGATTTCTATTTAGTGGATACATATTTTTAATTTAAACCCAATTTTTTGGGGATTCTAATATTTTTATAAGCTTTTCTTCTGGGCTTCCTTTTTTTGTTTTAAAATCGTAATTCCATTTAACTTTTGGGGGCATACTTATTAAAATACTTTCTATTCTTCCTTTGGTTTTTAATCCAAATAAAGTTCCTTTATCGTGAAGAAGATTAAATTCCACATATCTTCCTCTTCTAATCTGTTGCCAATTTATATTTATATTGTTAAAGTCTGTTTTTTTTCTTTTTTCAACAATTGGAATATAAGAATCTAAAATACATTGTCCCATGTCCTTAATAAATAAAAGCCATCTGTCAATGGACATTTCTTTACTTTCTCTACAATAATCAAAAAATAATCCACCAACACCTCTAGCTTCGTTTCTGTGTGAATTCCAGAAATATTCATCACATCTTTTTTTATAATTTTTGTAAAAGCTTGAGTTGTATTTATCACAAACGATTTTACATTTAGTATGAAAATGAATAATATCATTTTCAAAAATATAATAAGGAGTAAGGTCAAGACCTCCTCCAAACCATCTATCTTTTAACCCCCCATTTTCGTATAATTCGAAATATCTTAAATTGGCATGAAAAGTGGGAGCCATTGGATTTTTAGGATGTAAAACAATACTTATTCCACATGCATAAAAATCAGAATCTTTAGTTTTGAACATCTCTGCCATTGACTTTGGAAGTTTGCCATGAACTTTAGAAACATTTACACCTCCCTTTTCAAAAACTTTACCATTCTCAATAACCATAGTTAAACCACCGCCTCCTTTTTCTCTTGACCAAACATCTTTCTTGAATTTTCCTAATTCATCAACCTTTTCCAAGGCGGACGTTATCTCGCCTTGAAGAACATCAATGTATTTAGAAAAATTATTTTTTATCATGAAGAATAATTTTTAATAGTTTCTACAAAAACTTTAACATTATCAACAGGTGTATTTGGAAGAATTCCATGACCTAAATTTGCAATATATTTGTCTTTTCCAAATTCATTCAACATTTGTGTAGTTTGACTTATTAACTCTTTTTTAGGAGAAAATAATCTACTCGGATCCAAATTGCCTTGTAGAGTAATATTGTTTCCTGATAAATATCGTGCATTTCTAGCTGAACACGTCCAATCAATCCCAAGTCCAGAAGCTCCAATTTTCGAGTATGCGTTTATGGAGTGCCAACATCCTTTTGGATAGATTATCACAGGTTTAATTTCTTTTATGGCAGCTGTAATTTGTTCTATATATGGAAATGAAAAAATTTGATAATCAGTGTGAGATAGAACACCTCCCCACGAATCAAAAATTTGAACAGCATCAACACCTGCTTCTATTTTCTTTTTTAAATAATCAATAGTTATAGAGGTTATTTTACTTAAAAGTAATTTAGCTAGGTCGGGATTTTCAAAACAAAAACTTTTAGCTATATCAAAGTTTTTAGAACCACTACCTTGAACCATATAGCATAATATTGTCCATGGAGATCCTGCAAATCCGATTAAAGGAATATCAGCAGGAAGTTCTTTTTTAGTCATTTTTACTGCATCAAAAACATAATTTAATTTTTCTTCAACATTTTGAATATTTAAATTAATTACATCAGATTTTTTTCTAACAGGAGATTCTATGTATGGACCAAAATTATTTTTCATTTCAACATTAATTCCCATTGCTTGGGGAATTACTAAAATATCGCTAAATATTATAGAAGCATCTAATCCTATTTGTTTAATTGGCATTAATGTTATTTCTGTAGCTAGTTCAGGTGTTTGACATCTTGTAAAAAAATCATATTTGTTTTTTAAAACCATAAAATCTGGCAAATATCTTCCTGCTTGTCTCATAATCCATACAGGCGGTCTTTCAACAGTCTCACCGTTTAGAGCTTTTAAAAAAAGAGGGGTTTCGTTTTTAATCATTTTTCAAATAATTTAATTGTTTCGCTAATTACGTTTTCAATTGTAGGAACTTTGCAACTTAAAACTTTGTTTGAATATCGTTTAGCATATTTTGAAGTAGTTTGGCCAATACATACACAGTATGAATTATTTAATGAGTTATTTATCATAAAGCTCTTAATTCCACTTGGGCTGTAAAATAAAATAGCATCAAAAATTTGATCGTATTTTTTAGGTTTTGCTACGTTGTTGTAAGCAACTAGCTCCTTCAGTTCTATATTTTTTTTCTTAAAAAAATCAGAAAACTCTTCATTTTTAATGTTGCTTCGACAAAAAATGAACTTTTCGTTTTTAGCTGTTTTTGATATAAATTCAGCTAAATTTGATGAATTTTGAGCCATTTTTGCAATTTTTTGACCTTTTTTGACTAAAAGTGATTTTGTATTTTTGCCTACACAATAAATTTTATTAAAAAAATTGTCAATATTTTGATTACTTGAAAAAACTGCTTCAACAGCATTTTTGCTTGTGAATATCCAGCTTCCATCATGTTTGGGAAGATTTAGGATTAAGGGTTGTATTGAAATAAAATCATTGTGATATAAATCAAATTTTAAATCACTGAAAAGATGTTTTAAATCATTACTTAACGTTTTTGTAGAAAGAATTTTAATTTTTTTCATTTTCTTTCTTTAGTTCTTGAAGTATTTTTTTACCTCCATTTTTCAAAATCTTTTTGTACATTTTTTCACCTGTTTTCAAGTCGTTACAATCAAATGAATCCTCAACTTTGATTATGTTTTTTGAATCCATTGTAGAGACGCTTACTTTGAACACAAGCCTATCTCCTTCAATTTTTGCAAATGCAGAGATTGGCACAGAACAACCACCATTCATTAATTTTAAAAACTTTCTTTCCTGATTTACACAGTGAAATGTTGAACTACACGAAATAGATTTTAATAAATTATTTAATTCGTTTTCATTTGTTCTTGATGCTATTGCAATAGCTCCTTGTGCCGCAGAGGGTATCATCCAGTCCAAAACAATTTTGTTTTCGGGACATATTGATAATCGATCAAGTCCTGCTTTTGCGAATATTGCACCGTCCCAATTATTTTTTTCAAGTTTTGCGATTCTTGACTCTATATTTCCTCTCAGAGACACTATTTTATGATTAGGATATTTGTTTTTCCATTGAGTTTTTCTTCTAATACTGCTTGTCGCAATAGTGAGAGCATTATTAAAATTGACATTTTTTTCTTTAAAAATTAAAACGTCTTGAGAACTTGCTCGTTTAAAAACACAATGAATAGATAATCCTGAAGCTAAATTTACTGGAACATCTTTATAACTATGAACCGCTATATCAATGTCGTTGTTTAATAAAGCTTGATCTAAACTTTTGGTAAAAATTCCACTTACTCCAAAATCATACAATGGTGTAATTTGATTTACGTCTCCCTCTGATTTTATTTTGACTATTTCACAATTTAAACCCAGACCCTCAAGTTTATTTTTTGCATAATTTGCTTGCCAAACAGCTAACTTGCTTTTTCTAGTGCCTATTTTAAGTTTAGTAATCATTGTGATTAAGTTGAAAAATTGTTTTTATGGATTCCAATTCTTCTTCAAAATCATCGCTGTCTCTTAAATGATTAGCTATTTGATTTGTTATTTTTTGAATTAAGTGTTCAGAGACTTCATTGACATTTGCGTCATCGAATGAGGATGCTTTTTTCTTAAGAATATTGATTTTATTTTCTTGGATTTTTTTTAGTTTTAATTTTAGCGCGTTAACTGTTGGAGCAAATTTTCTAGTTTCAACCCATAAATAATAATCTTCTGTTATTTCTTTAATTATTTTTTCAGCTTTAGGTATAAACTTTTTTCTGTTTTCTAAAGTTTTATTAGTTAACATAGATAGATAATCCAGATCTAATAAATCTACATTTTTAAAAGATCCCAATTTTTCATCAACATTTTTTGGCACTGATAAATCCAAAATTGTAAGCGATTTAGATTTAGATACCATTTCGCTAAGTATAGTTGGTTTGTTGCCAGCGGTGGCTACAATCAAGATGTCAGTTTTTGATATTTGATTATTTAAATCTGAAATATTTTTTACCAAAACCTCAAATTTACCAGCTATAAGTTTAGCTTTCTCTTCAGATCTATTAATTAAGGTTATGTGTTTGTTTGAGGTGTGTTTTACTAGATTTTCACATGTGTTTCTTCCGATTTTACCTGTTCCAAATAAAAGGATTCTTTTTGATGTTAAATCTGAAATATTATCTAATATATATCTAACAGCTGCATATGATACTGAAGTTGCACCTGAAGATATTTTTGTTTCATTTTTAATTCTTTTACTTGCATGCTTAATCATATTAAATAATCTTTCAAACGAAGGATTAACTGCATTTAGTTTTTTCGACCTTAAAAAACTATTATTTAATTGAGCGATAATTTCAAAGTCTCCTAAAATTTGACTGTCTAGACCAGTCCCCACTTTAAAAATATGATTCACAGCTTCTTCTCCTTTAAAAATGTAACCAAATTTTTTAAATTCTTTGACGGTTCCATTAGAATGTTTGCAAAGCAGTTCAGTAAGTAGATTAAAATCTAAAGTTGAAGAATAAATCTCAACTCTGTTGCATGTAGAATTAACAACTAAATTGTCTATACCCGCTTGTAATGATTCCTTAATAAGATTTTTGGATTGGTCTAGACTTAAGCTGAACATTCCTCTTACAGAAGAATTGGCATTTTTATAGCTTATTCCAATAACATTAAAAAAAGGAGCTTTCAAATTATGATTAATTTCCAATGTAAAAATAATACTCACATTAGTTAAAAAATAACCCTAAAGGTTCTATAAATAACTCCACAAGTTTTTTATTGAAAAGTATGATTAAAATAATGTAAAATTTTATATTTTTACAGATATAATCGATATACTCTAATCCATTAATTTAGAACGCTTCTAAATTAAAAATTTTATTTGCATGAATTTAAAAAATATCGCAAAAGGATCTACTGAAAGTTTTACAGTTGATGATGGTGTAATTTTATTAAAACAAACCAATGATAATGAATTTGCTTCAAATTTTAATTACAATATTAGTAAAGATTATATTCAATTTCATTTTTGTTTGAAAGGGACCTCAAAATTTTTATTTAATCAAGGATCTTATGTTTTTAATGTTGAAAATGAAAATTCAATTCTATTATATAATCCTAATAAGGAGCTCCCAATAGATCTTTTATTGGATTCAAATAGTCAAGTTTTGTCAATACTTATTTCAATAAAGAAATTTCATAGTTTATTTTCAGATGAATCAGATCAAATTTCTTTTTTAAATAATGATAATATTGGAAATAAACTTTATAAAGAAAAACAAATTGGTCCAATGATTGCAATAATATTAAACCAAATGTATCAGCAATCATTAAATCTTTCAATGTATAAATTATATTTAAGAGGCAAGATTTTTGAACTTATGAGTTTATATTTTAGCAAGGACAAAGAAATGGATATTGAACAATGTCCTTTTTTGGCTGATGACAATAACATAAAAAAAATCAAGAAAGCAAAAGAAATTATAATTTCTAGAATGATTGAGCCACCAACTCTTGTACAGCTTTCAAAAGAAGTCGATATAAGTTTAAAAAAATTAAAACAAGGGTTTAAACAAGTTTATGGAACCTCTGTTTTTTCTTTTTTGATTGATTATAAAATGCAAGTATCTAAAAGGCTTTTGTCCTCAGGTGAATATAATGTAAATGAAGTTGCTCTTAAAGTGGGGTATAGTACCGCAACTCATTTTATAAATGCTTTTAAAAAAAAATTTGGTACTACTCCAAAAAAATATCTAATGACAATTTAATAATATGAGAGGAGCTTTACTTGTTAATTTAGGATCGCCTGATAGCACTGAAACTAAAGATGTAAAAAAATATTTAAAAGAGTTTTTAATGGACGAACGTGTTATTGACGAACCTCTTTGGTTAAGAACAATTTTGGTTAAAGGAATTATTTTAAATTTTAGACCAAAAAAATCTGCAAAAGCTTACAAAAAAATATGGTGGGACGAAGGGTCCCCATTAATTGTTCTTTCGTATAGGCTTTTAGAAAAAGTTAAAAAAATGACATCAGTTCCGATATCTCTTGCTATGCGTTACGGGAATCCCTCAATACACTCTGGCATTAAAGAGTTAGTAGACAAAGGAGTAACAGAAATTTTACTTATTCCGTTATATCCTCAACATGCAATGGCCTCAACTGAAACCATTTTAGTCTTAGCTGAAAAAATAAAAAATGAATTTTTTCCTCAAGTTGAGTTTACAAATCTTCCAGCTTTTTACAATCATAAAGATTACGTAAGAGTTCTTTCTAATTCAATTCAGAGTTATTTGAAAAACAAAGAATGGGATCATTTACTTTTTTCTTATCATGGTATTCCCGAAAGACATATTAGAAAAACAGATATTACCAAGTCACATTGTAAAATTGATGGCAGTTGTTGTCAAACAAAATCACCTGCTCACCAATTTTGTTATAGACATCATTGCTACGAAACCACAAAACAAGTTGCTGATTATTTAGAGCTTAAAGAAGGAACATATTCTAGTTCTTTTCAGTCTAGATTAGCTGGACAGCCGTGGCTCAAACCATATACAGATAAAGTTGTAGAAAATTTCGCTCAAACTGGAACTAAAAAGATGGCAATTGTTACACCTGCTTTTGTTTCGGATTGTTTAGAAACTTTAGAGGAGATTGGAATGGAGGCTAAAGAAGATTTTATTGAAAAGGGGGGAGAAAAATTTCATGTAGTTCCTTGTTTAAATGACGATAAAGAATGGGTAAAAACTCTAAGCAGATGGATTGATGAATGGGCAAATATTAAATAATTTATTTTCATAATGGAATATTTTAGTTACATAAAATCGTTGCATATAATATTTGTTATAACATGGTTTGCTGGTCTTTTTTACATACCGAGACTGTTTATTTATTTTATTGAAGCTTCATCAAAACCTAGTCCCGACAAAAAAATTTTAATGGATCAATTTACTTTAATGATGAACCGTTTATGGTTTGTAATAACATGGCCGTCGTCTGTTTTAGCCATTTTATTTGGATTTTGGATGATTGTTTTAGTCCCAAATTGGTTATTAGAAAATTGGATGATAGCTAAGTTAGGATTTGTGTTTTTATTAATTATATATCATTTAAAAACTCATTTTATTTTAAAAGAATTAAACTCAGGTATTATAAAATATTCTTCTAATTTTATGAGAATATGGAACGAAGTAACGAGTGTGATATTAGTGTCAGTTGTATTTTTAGTAGTTTTAAAAAACAATGTAAATTGGTTAAAACTTACAGTTGGTTTGATAATATTTATAGGTTCTTTACTGGTTCTTATTAAGTTGTATAAAAGATTTAGAAATTGATTAGTAATTTAAAATTTAACGCAAATTTATCATTAAGAGCTAGAATTTTTTTAGCTATGACTGTAATAGTTGTTGCTACTTTTGTGTTAATTTCCTTAATTACAATTCCACAATTTAAAACTCAGTCCGAAAAATACCATTCAAAAAGATTGGAAAGAAAAGAAGCCCAAATCCAACGAAGTATTGCTTACTTTTCTCAAGAAACATCGACTCAGTTGAATCCAAAAAAATTAGATTCAATTTTAAGTGAAAAAATTTATCAAGTTTCAGATGTTCAGAGCGTTAAATTTAGCATCTATTCTTTAGATGGAAATCTAATTAATTCAACACTTCCAAAAAATGAAATATCCTTTATAAATAAAGAACTTTTAAACAAGATTCTTAGTCAAAAGGATTCTAAAATTATTGAAATTACCCAAAAAGATCAAGTGCAATATAGATCCTCTTTTTCATTAATTCTAGATGATAATTTTAATCCACTTTGGATTTTAAATCTTCCTTATTATGATGATGATAATTTAAATTCGTATGAATTAGAATCATTTCTTATAATTTTAGGAGAAGTTTACTTTTTCCTTTTTATACTTTCAATTATTATTTCATATTTCGTATCTCAGTATATGACAAAAGCAATTTCTGAAATTGCTCTTAAAATGAAACAGACACGATTAGATAAAAGAAACTCTAAAATAAAAATTAACGCAAGAAGTAAAGAAGTTAAAAGTTTGGTAGAATCGTACAACAATATGGTTGATATGCTCGATAAAAACGTTAAGGAATTGTCAAAATCTAACAAAGAACAAGCATGGAGAGAAATGGCCAAGCAAGTTGCGCATGAAATCAAAAATCCTCTTACTCCAATGAAACTAAGTGTCCAAAGTTTTGAAAGAGATTTTAGAAACGACAAGAAAAATAAAGATAAGGTTGAAGATTTTTCCCAAACCATAATTCAACAAATCGATACAATGAGTTCAATTGCTTCAGCTTTTTCAAATTTTGCAGAGATGCCCACTCAACAAGGAGAAAAATTAAATATTGTTAAAGCCGTTAGGCTTTCATTAGAAATTTTTAAAGAAAAACATATTGTTTTTAAATCTAATGAAGACAAGATAATTATAAATATTGACAGGCCGCAAATTGTAAGAATAATGACCAATTTGATAAAAAATGCTGTTCAGGCATGTGAAAACACAAATTCACCTTCGATAAAAGTTTCTATAAAAAAAATGTCAAAAACCGTTAGTATTTCTGTAAGAGACAATGGCAATGGAATCCCATTAAATATTAGAAAAAATATTTTTGAACCCAACTTCACAACAAAATCTGGAGGAATGGGACTTGGATTAGGAATGGTAAAAAATCTAGTGAACTCATATGAGGGCAAAATAGATTTTGAATCTAAAGTTAATAAAGGAACTACATTTAAAATTACTTTTCCAACATTAGATTAGCAAAATTGATCGTAAGCTTGTTTTAGATTTTCGCTTATAATTTCAGCAGATCTTCCTTCAATATGATGTCTTTCTAACATATGAACAAGATCACCATCTTTAAAAATAGCAATACATGGCGATGAGGGAGGGAAAGGAATCATTAATTTTCTCGCAGCATCAGTTGCCTCTTTATCAACTCCAGCAAAAACAGTAAATAGTTTAACTGGTTTTTTATCATTAATTAATGACGATTTTACTCCTGGTCTTGCGTTGGCAGCAGCACAACCACATACAGAGTTTACTATTAGAACAGCAGTTTCGCTATTAGGGACTTGACTGTTCACTTCATCAGGATTTGTTAGTTCTACAAATCCCACGGAGGTTAAATCCTCTCTCATTGGCTTTACTAACTCAGCTGGATACATAATCAATAATTTTAATTGTGACAAATATAATAAAGAATGATCAAAATGCATGTATTAAATTCATTTGACATTTGTAAATTTGGATAAATATTTTTAGAAATGAACAAATGGATATTCGCTTTACTTGGATATACTTTTTTTAGATTGCCAGGAGCTGCATTAGGATTTTTCATAGGATCTTTTTTTAAGTCGGGAGTTAGTAAAATATCTAATAAAGATTTTGAAATTAACTTACTTGCTCTAGCCTCAATGGTAATTAAAGCAGATGGTAAAGTCACTCAAAACGAATTAGATTTTGTAAGAACATATTTTGTTACTGCTTATGGAAAAACTAGAGCAAATCAAGTTTTTAAAATTTTCAATGAAAATGTAAAAAATAAAGGAATATCTCTAAATAAAATATCAACGCTATTTAATGTTGCTTTAAATTATGAAAGTCGTCTTCAAGTGATTCATTTTTTATTTGGAATCGCTAAGGCTGATGGGACAATAAGTAAATTAGAAATTGAAAAATTATTAGAGTTTTCAAATTTATTTAAACTAACCTATGCAGATTTTTCAAGCATTAAAGCTATGTTTATTAAAGAAACAGATGGTGCTTATAAAATTTTAGAGTTAGAGAAATCTGCATCCAATGAACAGGTTAAAAAGTCATACAGAGACTTAGCAAAGAAACACCATCCGGACAAAGTTCAACATCTAGGAGACGTTTATGTAAAGGCCGCTCAAGATAAATTTCAACAAATTCAAAAAGCTTATCAAAATATAAAAGATGAAAGAGGCTTTTGATTATATTTAAATTATGTACGATTTAATTTTTTATTTAGAATTAGGGCTTCTCCACGTATTAGATTGGAATGCAATTGATCATATGCTTTTTCTTTGCGCTCTTACTATAGTTTATAATTTTAAGGATTTTAAAACAGTTTTTTGGATAATAACTTTTTTTACTTTTGGACATACCTTTTCATTAATATTATCTGCTTTTGACTTATTTAAACCTTCATCTCAACTTATAGAATTTTTAATTCCTACTACTATAATATTAACTTCTCTTTACAATATTTTAGATAACAAAAAAAGTAAGAACAATTTTTTTGAATACGGATTTTCTGTGTTGTTTGGTATAATTCACGGTTTTGGTTTTGGTAATTATTTTGAGATGCTAACCGACTCATTAGACACCAAAATTACTCCCCTTGTTGGATTTGCAATAGGTGTTGAATTGTCACAATTAGTTGTTGTTTTAGGGATTTTGATAATAAATACATTTTTTAATAAACTTAATTTGATTTCTAAAACAATTTATGTAAAAATAGTTTCCGTAATTATAATACTATTATCTTTAAATTTAATGTATCAAATGATATAGATGACGACAAGTAAACAAAGAAAATACGATATAGCATATTTAAAAATGGCACAAGAGTGGGCTAAACTTTCTCATTGTAAAAGAAAACAAGTTGGAGCATTAATTGTAAAGGATAAAATGATAATATCCGATGGTTATAATGGAACGCCAACTGGATTTGAAAATACATGTGAAGACGATGAAAATTGTACTAAATGGTATGTTCTACATGCAGAGGCAAATGCGATTATGAAAGTCGCAGCTTCAACTCAATCAAGCAAAGACGCTACTTTATATGTTACGTTGTCCCCCTGCAGAGATTGTAGTAAGCTAATCTTCCAATCTGGAATCATAAGAGTTGTTTACAATATTGAGTACAAAGACAAATCTGGAATAAATTTTTTAAAAAAAGCTGGCATTGAAGCAATTCATATACCCAAAATTTAATTTTGTTTATTTCTTATTTTTTTTGATATAAATAAAATAACCATAAGAAGAATTGTGCATGCACAAGCTAATGCACCGGTTAACCCGATTTTGCTATCATTAGAAAAAATGTTTTCAAAATCTATTTTGGTTAGATTGAAAACAAAAAGTAAAATTGCTATAGTTATAAAGAAATAAATTTTTTTCATATTAAAATAAACCTTGAATATTACTTGCAAATAATTTGACTGCAATTGCCATTAAAATTACACCAAATATTTTTCTTATTACTCCAATTCCTGATTTTCCAAAAATTCTTTCAATTTTTTCAGAGAACTTTAAAACCAAGTAAACAAATAAAACATTAACCAGAATAGCTATTATAATATTTATTAACTCAAATTCTGCTCGTAAAGATAGTAGCGTAGTTAAAGTCCCTGCTCCTGCAATTAAGGGAAAAGCAATTGGAACTATTGAGGCTGTCTCAGGTGTTTCGTCTTTATAAATGGATACACCTAGCACCATTTCTAACGATATAAAAAAGATTACAAAAGCGCCAGCTACAGCAAAAGAATTGACATCAATTCCTATAATATTTAAAATTTCTTCACCAATAAATAAAAAAGCGATCATTATTATTACAGAAACAATTGAGGCTTTTTCGGATTGTATATGTCCAACTTTCTTTCTTAGTTCAATGATTATTGGAACACTTCCGATAATATCAATTACCGCAAAAAGAATCATTCCAACCGTAAATATTTCTTTCGGATTAATCATAATTTTTTTTGTAAATATAATTTATATTCAAAATATTTGATTAACTATTTTCTTAATTTCATAAAATGTTTAGAATTGGAAAAACTTTAGTTTCTGAAGAAATAATTGAAAATAATTTTCATTGTAATATTTCAAAATGCAAGGGAGCCTGTTGTGTTGAAGGGACAGCTGGAGCACCATTAGAAAAAAACGAAGCACAATTGTTAAATGAAAATTTTGATAAAATCTCAAAATATTTATCACCGAGAGCAAAAAAAACTATTATTTCTAATGGTAAGTATGTAGCTCTAAATGATGGAAAATTAGAAACTCCTTTGATAGATTCAAAAGCATGTGTTTATGTGCATTATGAAGACAATGGCTCATTATCTTGTGGTATTGAAAAAGCATATGTTAACAACGAAATAAGTTTTAACAAGCCAATTTCATGTCATTTATATCCAGTTAGAGTTAAAGAATATTCAGAATTTACAGCCGTAAATTATCACAATTGGTTCATTTGCTCTGATGCTTGTAGTTTAGGAAATGAATTAAAAAAGCCAGTTTACGAATTTGTAAAAGAAGCTTTGATAAAAAAATTTGGCAATCAGTGGTTCTTAGAGCTTGAAAAAATAGCCAAAAATAAAACTAAATAGTGTGTTGAAGCATAATACAATTACTAATTTATTATAACTGTTTAATAATCATGTAATTGAGCTTGAACATATTATAAATTAAAAAAACAGAGCATTTTCAAATTGTTAAGAACTAAGCTGGTTTGTGGATAAGTACTGCTTTTATTTTTGGAAACATTTTAGAATCTTTGTGTTAATCAACTAGCGGAAATTTATTATTTTAAATTATAGTTAATTAACATGTTCGTTGTTGAATTGTTTTTCACAAAAAAAACAGTAATGTTCAATTTAATTATTGAAAATTTATCCTGTGTTTTGACGTGATTTAACGAAAGTTAAAACAGTAGTAATAGTGTAGAATAATTATTAAATAAGACTTTAAGTAATTAAAGTTAGAGGTAAATAACTCTCTTTTTTATTTAATAAATATCTCAAAAAGATTAATAAAAATTTTGTTGAAAATTTTGTTAAGAACTTATAAAGTCACTATTTAAAAATGATGAAATAAATTAGATATTTTTATATATCACAAGAATTAAAAATTTTGAACCAAATGAAGATAGATCAAATAATTAAGAGAGATTTCAACACAAAAGCTTTTCATTTAGATAAAGTTACAGAGGCAATCCACAAAGCAATGGTTGCTGTTGAGGTCGGTACTTATGAAAATGCACAAGACATTGCATTGTCAGTTTACAAAACATTACTAGATCGTAAAAATGAGCATAAAGAATACATACCAACAATTGAAGAGGTTCAGGATATTGTTGAGACCCATCTAATGGAAAGTAAGTTCCCAGAGGTGGCAAAAGCATACATTTTATATCGAAATAAAAGAAGTCAAAAAAGAGAATCTGATATTTTTGAAAAACGAATCAACTTAAAGCCTTACGAATACCCACATCTTTATGAATATGTCCCAGCCATAAGGCACTCTTATTGGATTCATTCAGAATTTAATTTTACAAGTGATATTCAAGATTTTAAGTCTCGATTATCCGAGTCAGAAAGAAGTGCAATTAAAAACACAATGTTGGCAATTTCTCAAATTGAAGTGGCTGTTAAATCTTTTTGGGGAGATCTTTATCATAGAATCCCAAAACCAGAGATCGGTTCCGTTGGATCAACGTTTGCAGAAAGCGAAGTTCGTCATGCAGATGCCTATTCTCACTTATTAGAAATACTAGGATTGAACTCTGAGTTCAAAGAGCTTAAAAAGAAACCAAGTATTATGAAAAGGGTACGCTATTTAGAAACAGCACTTAAAAATTCAAAAAGTGATGACGATAAAGAGTATGCTGAATCTATTCTTTTATTTTCATTATTTATTGAACATGTTTCTTTGTTTTCTCAATTTTTAATCATCATGGCTTTTAATAAGCATAAAAACATGTTGAAAGGTATTTCCAATGTTGTAGAGGCAACCTCAAAAGAAGAGCAGATTCACGGCGATTTTGGCATTGATTTAATTAAAATTCTTCAGAAAGAACACCCAGAATGGTTCACCCCAGAATATCATGAAGATATTCAAAACTTGTGTAAAGAAGCTTTTGAAGCAGAGCAGGATGTTGTGGATTGGATTTTTGAAGATGGAGAGCTTGACTTTTTACCAAAAGAAGTGATTAATGAATTTTTAAAAAATAGATTTAATAATTCTTTAGAAAGTATTGGAATTGATAAAGTATTTGAAGTCGATCAAAATTTAGTTTCAGAAACTGAATGGTTTGATGATGAGATTATTGGGACTAAACATGGTGATTTTTTTGTAAAAAGATCTATCAACTATAGTAAAAGAAGCCAAAGTATAACGAATGACGACTTATTTTAGAAAATGTACACAAACATAACAGCCGAAGAAAAACAAACAAATTCATCACAAGATTCAACTCAAGCAAGAGAAAACTCAAATAAAAGGATGGGTTTGAGTTCTGAAAAACCGTTTGAGTGGCTAAACGAAAATAGTAGAAAGTTTTTAGCTGCTGGATATCTAGGAGAGGGATTGTGTGCAGAAGAACGTATTGCTGATATTGCTAAAAGAGCTGAAGAAATACTTCAAATACCAGGTTATGCAAACAAATTTTATCACTACATGTCAGAAGGATATTATTCGTTGGCATCTCCTGTTTGGTCAAACTTTGGAAAAGAGCGTGGTTTACCAATCAGCTGTTTTGGCTCTCACGTTGATGACGACATAGGTAATATCTTATACTCCCAATCTGAGGTGGGTATGATGTCTAAATTAGGTGGAGGAACTTCGGGTTATTTTGGTAAAATTAGACCACGAGGAGCTGCTATAAAAAATAATGGTGAAGCCTCAGGAGCCGTCCACATTATGAGATTGTTTGAATCTATGGTAGACGTTGTAAGTCAAGGTTCGGTAAGACGAGGACGTTTTTCTCCTTATTTACCAATTGATCATGCTGATATTATGGAATTCTTGGAAATAGGATCTGAAGGTAATCCTATACAAGAATTAACTCATGGAGTCACTGTAACTAATGACTGGATGCAAGAGATGATCGATGGCGATGTTGAAAAAAGAACAGTATGGGCTAAAGTTTTACAAAGTCGTGGAGAAATGGGTTACCCATACATCTTCTTTACAGATAATGCAAATAACGGAGCTGCTGACGTATACAAAGATAAAGAGTTGCCAATCTATGCAAGTAATTTGTGTACGGAAATAATGTTGCCTTCTAATCATAATTGGTCTTTTGTTTGTGTTTTGTCAAGCATTAACTTATTACATTATGATAAGTGGAAGGATACAGATGCCGTTCAAACTATGGTTTATTTTTTAGATGCGGTAATCACTGAGTTTTTAGAAAAATTAGAGTCCTATAAGAACTCACCTGATAGAGAAGATCAACAGACATTTCTATTTATGGAGAGAGCATATAATTTTGCAAAAGAAAATAGAGCATTAGGAATGGGAACTTTAGGATGGCACTCTTTACTGCAATCTAAAATGCTACCATTTGATAGTCAAGAGGCCTACGATTTAAACAGTGAAGTTTTTAGAACTTTAAAAGAACTTTCTTATAAAGCATCTGAACATTTAGCACAAAAATTTGGAGAACCAGAATTGCTAAAAGGATATGGTAGAAGAAATGCGACATTGAATGCTATAGCACCAACCACATCGTCTGCTTTTATATTAGGGCAAGTATCTCAAGGTATAGAACCAATATGGTCTAATATTTATGTCAAAGACATTGCAAAAATAAAAACAACTGTTAAAAATCCTTTTTTGATAAAGCTTTTACAAGAAAAAGGAATGGACACACCAGACGTTTGGAGAGATATAAGAGACAGAGACGGTTCTGTTCAACATCTTGATTTCTTGTCTGATATTGAAAAAGATACATTCAAAACTTACTCAGAAATTGACCAGTTAGTGATTATTTATCAAGCAGCCAATAGGCAAAATCACCTGGACCAAGGTCAGTCGCTTAATATCATTATACATCCTGACACACCTACTAAGGAGATTAATAAGATTCATATTACTGCATGGAAACTGGGCTTAAAATCTCTTTATTACCAGCACAGTATGAACGCAGCACAAAAATTCAAGCAAAAGAAAGAGTGCGAAAGTTGTGAGGGATAGTTTCAAATAAAATAGAGATAAAAAAAAGCAATTCATTAGAATTGCTTTTTTTTTGAATATAATAATTAACACTCTTTATTCTCCGTTTGTTGGAGGCTCTATACTTGAATCATATTGATCGTTGTATAGTTCTAGCATTGCCATTGTAGCTTTAATAAGATCTTTAGATTCAGTTAAAACACTAAAGTAAAGCGTTGTGTTTTTAGGACTTGATTCCTCTGACTTTGTTCTTGTAATCTGATTATTAATTTTTTCTCTAACAGAATCTAATAGTTCCTGTTTAGAATCAAGTATACTAGAAATTTCTTTAAAGTTATTTTTAGAAAAAGCAAATTTTGTTCTTTCAAATAACGTTTCTAGTTGAAGGCTAATTTCTTTTAATTCTCTAATTTGATTAAAAGTTAATGCCTTATGATTATTGTTAATATGCTTGAAAGTTACTTTAGAAATATATTGTAGAGATTCTGAAATATCTTGAAGTGAACCTAATACATTAATATAAAAATTACTAGCCCCTTTAATCGTAGACTCATCAAGGTTTTTAATGAAATAAAATAAATCATTTCTCAAATCATCAATTTCTTCAGAAAGCTCTTTTACAGCCTTTTTATTTTTCTTTAGAATGGATAAATCTTGAGTAGCTAAACCATCAATTGATGAAATGAAAATTTTCTTAATTTTTTTAGAAGCTTTTGCTACATTATTTGAGCTTTCAACTATAACACCTTGTATTGAACTGCTTTCAGCAGAACTTAAGGCATCTTCATTTTTAAGCTGATCAGTTTCTTTTTTATGAGCGATATAGTTCCTTGCTAAAATCAACAATGCTAGAAATAATAAGATTGCAATAGCAGTTGGACCTCCAAGATTAATTAAAAATGCAATCGCGCCACAACCTACAAAGGCTATAAATGCAGTAAAGAACCATCCTCCAATTACATTTAAAACTCCAGCGACTCTATATACGGCGCTTTCACTCCCCCAGGCTCTATCGGCTAGTGAAGTTCCCATAGCAACCATAAAAGTAACATAGGTGGTAGATAAAGGCAGTTTGAATGATGTTGCAATCGAAATTAAAATTGCAGCAACCATCATGTTAACTGCTGCTCTAATCATATCAAATGCAGGTAGTTCGATTGATTTATTAGAGGATAACTCAATTTCTGGTTTTTTGAACTGTGTACTAATATGATTTTGAATATTTTCAGGAATAATTTTAGAAAATAAATTAGATAATTTCATAGATCCTCTTACCAATCCTCTAGATAAAAAGTTTGGATTAAACCTTTCTTTTGTGTCTTGTTGTCTTGCTAAATCAATTTCTGTTTTTGTAACTTTTTTAGCTTTAGAAGAAAACCAAAGAGTAACAACCATAACCATACCAGCTACAAATAATAATATTGTAGGTGTAGGAACTTTTTTAGATAGAAAAGCCATAGAGAATTCAGTTGCCTCAACTCCAGAGACACTCCATGCCTCATAAGATTGCCATGCTGCAATGGGAACACCAATGAAATTAACCAAATCGTTTCCAGCAAAAGCTAGTGCTAATGAAAAAGTACCTACTCCGATAATAATTTTATAAATATCAATTTTAAATAAAGAGATAAACAAATAGGAGATAGCAGATAAAATTATAAAAGAACTTAAGGCAATGAACAACACTTGAGTTTCCATAAAGTTAGCAATTGTAGACCCGTTTAATATTTCAAAACTTTGCTTAGCATAAGCAGTTCCTTTAATACCTTTCATTAAGATAAAATAGGTAATTGATGTAAGTGCTACACCCCCAAATAATGAACCAACCCATTTTGCTTTTTGCTGGTAATTATATGAAAGCAATAATCTTGAAACGTATTGAACTACAGCACCAGTTGAAAAAGCTACAAAAACCGATAAAAGAATCCCTAAAATAATTTGAGTTGCCTTAGCTACGTTAATATATTCGGACAGCATACTGGCTTCACCACCACCTGCATAAATTTTAATTAAAGAAACAGCTACAGCAGCTCCTAAAAGCTCAAAAACTATGGATACAGTTGTTGAAGTAGGCATACCAAGGGTATTGAAAAAATCAAGTAAAAGTATGTCAGTTATCATAACTGCCATAAAAATGATCATGATCTCAGAAAAGAAAAACATGTCTGGATTAAAAATACCTTTTCTAGCCACCTCCATCATTCCACTAGAAAAAACAGATCCTACAGCAACGCCTAAACTTGCAAGAATCATAATATTTCTAACAGAAATTGCTTTTGATCCTAGAGCAGAATTTAAAAAGTTTACCGCATCGTTACTTACACCAACTACTAAATCCCCTATCGCAAGAAGACCTAGTGCAATTATCATTATTAAGTAAATATCCATATCGTTAGTAAATTGATTACTAAAGTAAGTTAAATCTAAAAGATTTGATGTAAAATTAATGTTAAGAAAGTTCATATGTTATATTTTAAATTCTGCATTTAAAGTCAGAATAGATTTATTGTTAATCAGTGAATTATTGTAGTTAAACAGTTTATAATTTAAATTAAATTTCACACCTTTTGTTGCTTGATATTGTGTCCCAAACATTATTAAGCTTCCGTCATTATTGTAATTCCACGCTTTAGATTCTCCCGAAAGAATATTTGAACTTATTTGATCGTATCTAGCAAACAATTCATAATTTTTAGATATTTTTTTTGACCCAAAAACAGAGAAACCGTCTCTGTTATGATCATCTTCTGCATTTTTATATGTTCTAGCATTTTTAATTTTACCATATTCAACTCCAACTCGAAAGTCAGTATTATTGTAACCTAAGAAAATAGAATTATTTTTTATTGACTTAGTGTTTTCCGAACGTTGAGAATCCATATATATCTTTCCTGACAGTTTCTTTGAGAAATTATATATAAAACTTGTTCCCATTTTTTGATGTCCATCATCATCCTGAAGAGATTTATAACCCTCTCCGTTTAAAATAAATAAGTTTATTTTAAATTTTGGATTAACAGTAAATTCTGAGTTAATTCCAAGATCTGCACTTGGGCCAAATTTATATTCGTTAAGAAAGCCTTTTTGTGCGTAGCGATAGCCCCACAAACCTTCTTGGTCATTAAACTGTTTGTTCCCAATTAAACCCATACTAAGTTTTACTTTGGGATTTAATTTCCAGTCTAATTGAGCAATTTTGACATATGCCGTATATGCACTTCCACCTGAATTAGACCCAATATCGTATGTAACTTTAGCTGAAATATTATCATTAAAATTATATTTATATCCTAGGTAAACTCTTTTAAGTTCAAAAGCACTTTTCTTTGTTACTTCTTTGGTGAAATCATTATGGTAATTCCAGAAAATTTTAAAATTTGGTTTTCCGCCTGGTATATCTTGTGAAAACCCTTTAAATGATGTAAGGATTAATAATAACAGTAAAATTTTTTTCATCTTTTTAATTTATAGTACAATATTAAAGGAATAAAATATTTCTAATGTTAAGAAATAGTTATGTTATAATGTTAAATGATTCGTTAAATTGCATCCATGAATTGGGAACAGTTACTTTCACTTAAAAGACAAGGTGATACTTTAAAAAGATTAAGATTAGAACAAGACGAAACTCGAATCGGTTTTGAAGTTGATTACGATAGAATAATTTTTTCATCTTCTTTTAGATCGTTACAAGACAAAACTCAAGTAATCCCTTTTTCTAAAACAAGTTTTGTCCACACTAGACTTACTCACAGTTTAGAAGTTTCAGTTGTTGGAAGAAGTTTAGGAAGAGTTGTAGGCAAGAAATTAATTGAAAAATATCCATATTTAAAACAAACTTATGGCTTTCTAAGCAATGATTTTGGGGCTATTGTAGCTGCAGCAAGTTTAGCTCATGATATTGGTAATCCCCCATTTGGACATAGTGGAGAAATGGCAATTGGTGATTTTTTTAAAAATGGAGAAGGAGTTGGGTTTAAGGAAAGTCTCTCAGATCAACAATATGAAGATTTGTGCAATTTTGAGGGGAATGCAAATGGTTTTAAAATTATTTCTGAAAATAAAGCAGGAATTAAAGGAGGTTTGAGACTAAGTTACGCTACGTTAGGTGCATTTACAAAATACCCAAGAAAATCAATTCTTAATAAAAAATCTAACCATATTAAGGACAAGAAATTTGGTTTCTTTCATTCTCAAAACTCTTTTTTTGATGAAGTAGCGAATGAACTTGGAATGATTGATTCCAATGGGTCTTACATGCGCCATCCTTTAGCTTTTTTAGTAGAGGCAGCTGATGACATTTGTTATACACTTATTGATTTTGAGGATGGAATTAATCTTGGTTGGATTTCAGAAGAATATGCACTAGAATTTTTGATAAGACTAGTTAAAGACAGTATAGACACAAAAAAATATAATTCCTTAAAACATAAAACTGATAGAGTTGCATACTTAAGGGCACTTTCAATTAATACGCTTATCAACGATACCGTAAAAATATTTTTAAAAAATGAAGATAAAATTTTAAATGGAGAGTTTACAAAAACTCTACTTTCAGAAAGTGTTTTTAAAGCTCAAATGGAAGATATAATTGATATCAGTGTTAAGAAAGTATATAATTCTAAGGAAGTAATTGAAAAAGAATTGAAAGGTTATCAAGTGATACATAAACTTTTAAGTGTTTTTATAAAAGCAGCTGTGAATAATCAGTCAGATAATACTACTGCATTAGATGATTTAGTTCTTGCTTCACTACCCAAAACATATATTCACAAAGAGGGGAATTTATATAATCAACTTTTAGATATTAGTTGTTTTGTTGCTAGTCTTACTGATGGGAATGCTTTAGAGTGGTATAATAAAATCAGTTAAAATGATAAATCTTTTTGATGATAATTATTTCATGCGAAGAGCTCTTGATGAAGCAAAAATTGCTTTACAAAAAGATGAAGTTCCAGTTGGTGCCATTATAGTTAGTAACAATCAGATTATTGCAAGATCACATAATTTAACGGAAACATTAAATGATGTTACTGCGCATGCTGAAATGCAATGTATAACATCAGCAGCTAGTTATTTGGGAGGAAAATATTTAAAAAATTGCACACTATATGTAACTCTTGAGCCATGTCAAATGTGTGCAGGCGCTTTATACTGGTCACAAATTTCTAAAATAGTAATAGGAGCTAGTGATGCCCATAGGGGCTACAGAGTAATGAAAACTCAACTTCATCCTAAGACAAAAGTTATAGATGGAATAATGGCAAAGGAATCTAAAGAACTAATAGATGACTTTTTTAAAAATAAAAGAGAGGGCAAATAAAAAACCCTCATTAAATGAGGGTTTGAATTGTTCTTAAAATAAAATACTTTTAGTCAATTAGACTTACGTTTCCTGCAACTTTTCCTTTTCTACCATCCTCTTCAGAATATTCTACTTTGTCTCCTTCGTTTAGTTGTAAACCATCTAAAGAAGTTACATGAACGAAGATGTCTTCGCTCGTTTCGTCGTTTGTAATAAACCCAAAACCTTTGGATCCATTAAAAAATTTTACTGTACCTGTCATTAATTATTAATTATTTATAAGATGCAAATGTAGGAATTTATAATTAAGTGTTAAAACTTAATTTAAAAAAACAAATTTTATTTATTTGATTTTGAGGATTTTGCCTTCATTTTCTTTAGATTTTCGTTACTAAATGTGTAGTCACTGAGTTTTTTACCTTTCCAACGATGATAAATAAAAAGAGGCATGAATACAAAAACCATGAAGGAAACACTAGCTCCAATAATTTTATTTCCTAATAATTCGTCTCCTGATTTGAAATAAAATCCAAGGGCTATTCCAAGCATTGATAAAAAAAAGAAAATAGAAATAATATTTTTCATTAAAAAAGTAAAACTTATTTACTGCTTTTAAGCTTTAATGATAATTCATTTAGTTGCACGTCATCAAGTTTTGAAGGCGCATCTATCATAACATCTTTTCCACTATTGTTTTTTGGAAAAGCTATATAATCCTTTATGCTTTCTTCACCATGAAGTATGGCAACTAATCTGTCTAGTCCAAGAGCAATCCCTCCATGAGGAGGAGCTCCATATTCAAAGGCATTCATCAGAAATCCGAATTGTTCTTTTGCTTGAACTTCAGAAAATCCGAGATGTTTAAACATTAACCCTTGAATTTTTTTATCGTGAATTCTAATTGATCCACCTCCAATTTCATTGCCATTTAAAACTAAATCGTAAGCGTTTGCCTTAACTTTTGCAGGTGATTTCTCTAAAAGATCTAATTGATCAAGCTTTGGAGATGTAAACGGGTGGTGCATTGCATGATATTTCTGTGATTCAGCATCCCATTCAAGTAATGGAAAATCTGTAACCCATAAAGGAGCAAATTCATCAGACTTTCTTAAATCTAGATTTTCAGCAACCTCGAGTCTTAAGGCACTTATTTGAGCTCTAACCTGTGAAACTTCGCCTGAAAGAATAAAAATCAGATCTCCTTTTACAGCTCCGGTTATATTAGCCCATTTGCCTAAATCTTCTTGATCGTAAAACTTATCTACTGATGATTTGAAGCTTCCATCATCATTACATCTAACATAAACTAACCCCTTAGCTCCAATCTGAGGTCTTTTAACCCAGTTGGTATAACTATCAATTTGTTTTCTTGTAAAAGTGTTTCCGTTTGGAACAGCAATTCCTACAACAAGTTCAGATGAATTAAAAACATTAAATTCTTTATGCATTGAAACTTCATTTAAATTCCCAAGCTCCATCCCAAATCTAATATCAGGTTTATCACAACCGTATTTAGACATTGCTTGATCGTATGTCATTCTAGGAAAATCATCAACATTAATATTTTTAATAGAACTTAAAAGATGTCTAACCAGTCCTTCAAATGTATTTAGTATGTCTTCTTGATTAACAAAAGACATTTCACAGTCAATTTGAGTGAATTCAGGTTGTCTGTCTGCTCTTAAATCTTCGTCTCTAAAACATTTTACAATTTGAAAATATTTATCAATACCACCAACCATCAAAAGCTGTTTAAAAGTTTGAGGCGATTGAGGAAGTGCATAAAATTCACCTTGATTCATTCTAGAAGGGACAACAAAGTCTCTAGCACCCTCAGGTGTTGATTTAATCAAGTATGGAGTTTCAACATCAATAAAATCTAAAGCAGTCAAATAATTTCTTATTTCTGAGCTTACTTTATGTCTGAATATTAATTTTTCTTTGATAGAATTTCTTCTTATATCTAAATATCTATACTTCATTCTTAATTCCTCTCCACCATCAGTTTTATCTTCAATCGTGAAAGGCGGGGTTAAGGATTCGTTTAGTACAGTTAGTTCAGAAACTAAAATTTCAATCTCACCTGTAGCAATATTGGGATTTTTAGAAGTCCTTTCAATAACAGAACCTTTTACTTGAATTACAAATTCTCTTCCTAATGTTTTCGCTTTTTCAAAAAGGTCTTTTGAGCTTCTGTGTTCATCAAAAATAAGTTGAGAAACTCCAAATCGATCTCTTAAATCAATCCAAAGCATAAATCCTTTGTTTCTAGATTTTTGTACCCATCCAGAAAGAGTTACCTGTTGATCTAAATTTTTTAATCTTAGCTCGCCACAATTGTGAGTTCTATACATTCCTTATTAATATGATACAAATTTAATAAGATATTATCTATATCTTAAACCAATCCACAATTTAAATTTTTCTATCATCATAAACAATGAAGGAACAACAAATAATGTTAAAAATGTTGCTACAACTAAACCTGATATTACAGTAGTGGCTAAAGGCCCCCAAAAAACAAAATTATCACCTCCCCAATATATATTTGGATCAAAATCGCTAAAAAGAGTGTAAAAGTTTATATTAAATCCTGCCGATAAAGGAACAAGTCCTCCAATAGTTGTTATTGCTGTAAGTAGAACAGGTCTTAATCTAGATTTACATGATTCTACAATTGACTCGTATTTAAGGACAATTAATTTTTTCTTACTGTTTGAAATGTCTTGTTTTTTTCTGTTTAATAAAATTTCCGAATAGTCAAGTAAAACAACTCCATTATTAACCACAATTCCAGAGAGAGCAATTATACCCATCATAGTCATTAATATTACAAAAGAATTTCCAGAAATAGCGAGATATCCAAATACACCAATTAAACTTAGTATGATTGCTATCATGATGATTGTAGGTTTACTTATTGAGTTAAATTGAAAAATTAGTAATAAGAAAATCAATAATAAACCAGTTGCAAAAGCTTTGAGTAAAAAAGCTTGATTTTTACTTTGCTCCTCAATTTGACCAGTATAATCAATATCGATCATACTTATATCTTCGTCAAAACTTTTCATTTCATTTATAATTTGATTTACAATAGCTCCTGCATCTACATACCCAGAGGATAGCCCAGAATAAATTGTTACAATTCTTTTAAAATCTTTGTGTTTTATGACATTAAAAGTGGTGGTTCTAGAGTTACTAGTTACACTTGAAATAGGAATCTCTTTAATCATTCCGTTATTAGGGTCTCTAAAAGTTAAATTTTGGTCAAATAATAAATCTTCAGAATATCTATTTTCCTTATTGAACCTTATATTAATTTCATAATCTTCCCCGTTTTCTTTATAAATCCCAGCTTTAGTTCCAAATAGAGCTGCTCTTAATTGTTGACCTATTTGACCAACACTAAGTCCTAGTTCACCAGCCTTTTCTCTATCAATATTAACCAGATTTGTAACTCTTGATTTATTGACATCTATTTTTAATTCTTCAATTCCAGGAATATTTCTTGTATTAATATATTCAGTAATTTTTTCAGCTTTTTCAATTAAAGTAGTATAATCTTTTCCTGTAATCTCAATATTTATTGGGTATCCAACGGGTGGACCTGATTGATTTTTTTCAACTGCTATGGACACTCCAGGATATTTGTTTTTTAATACTTGCTGTATCTCTTTTCTAACTTCTCTTGAACTTAATCCTTGTCGATATTTAAAATCTCTAAATGAGGTAGTGATTTTAGCTCTATTAGGAAGTTCCTGTAATCCCCCTAGTTCTTTATCAGGATTTTCTGTTCCTTCGCCAATTTGTGAAATATTATTTTGGACCATAAAATTAATGCCTGTATCATCATAATATTTATCGGAGTATATAATAGAATTTATATCTGCTTCAATCAATTTGGCTATTCTATTAGTTTTAGAGATATCGGTACCTTCGGGGTATTCAACATAAACTATTATTTGTCTTGGATCTTCATCTGGAAAAAATTCTATGCTAGTTCTTTGACTGCTGACAGATTTCCCAAAACTCATAAAAGCTAATATTAAACTTAAAAACGTTGACAGTATAATAAAATAGGGCCTTTTTCCAACTAGTATTATTTTAAGTAACTTTTCATAATTAGCATCAAGAATTGGAAGAAATTTTGATTGAAAGCTATTAGCTAGTTTTCTAAGAAATAGCCTGTAAATCCAAAAATTTATCGAAACAAATATAGTAAGAGATCCCAAAAACCTATAAACTCTACTAGACTCTAAATTATCAATAGTGAAGCCTAATATTAAAAATAAAATTCCAAAAATTCCGAGTATTGTTGTAAGTCTAATAATTCTTTTAACAGGCATATTGGTGTCTTCAATTTTCATAAATCTTGAAACTAATACCGAATTAAAAAAGATAGCTACAAGCAGTGAGGAACACAGCACGACTGAAAGAGTAATTGGAAAAAAAACCATAAACTTACCAATTCTTCCAGGCCATAATCCAAGTGGAATAAATGCAGCTACAGTGGTTGCGGTTGAAATTATTATTGGGAAAGCAATTTCAGAGATACCTTTTTTTGTGGCTTCTATTCTGTTCATGCCTTCTTTTTCCATTAATCTGTAAACGTTTTCAACAACAACAACAGCATTATCAACTAACAATCCTAATCCAAGAATAAGACCAAATAGAATCATAGTGTTTAATGTATTGCCCATGGCACCAAGAATTGCAATTGACATAAACATTGACATTGGAATAGCTATGCCAACAAAAAGTGCATTTTTAAATCCTAAGAAAAATAGTAATACTAAAACAACAATAACAACCCCAAATATTATACTATTAACTAAATCTGTGACTTGATTTTCAGTTAACTCAGATTGGTCGTTTGCTATTGAAACAGATAGGTTTTTCGGAAAAACATTTTCGATATTTTTCTCTACAATAGAACGTATTTTTTCTACTGCCCGCAAGGTGTTTTCTCCTGACCTTTTTTTGACCACTAACATTACAACGGGTTTGCCTTTTTCACGAGCATAAGTTGTAACTTCTTTTTCTTTAAATTTTATTTCGGCTATATCTTTCAGTAAAACTGAGTTATTGTATGATGATTTAACGACAAAATTTTCCAATTCAGAAGACGAACTTATTTCTCCAATTATTCGAATTGTCTTTCTTTGATCATTGGCTTTTATATTTCCAGCAGAAATGGAAATATTTCCAGCTTGAATAGAATTCATAACATCGTAAAACGAAATTTTAGAAGCCATCATTTTATAAATGTCGACTGCAATTTCAACTTCCTTTTCAAGAGCACCAGAAATATCAACTTTCTTAATTTCATTTAAACTTTCAATTTCATCTTGTAAAATTTCAGAATATTCTTTAAGCTTTTCAGTTGAATAATCTCCTGAAATATTAATATTTACAATTGGCATTTCTTCTGTAAAAGTCATGTTGAAAACATTAGGGTCAACTTTTACATTGTTAAACATAGGCCAATCTTCACTAGCTACTGCAGATTTAACTTCATCTTTTACTTTAAGTTTAGCTTCAGTGTATCCAATTCCATCATCAAACTCGATTATTATTAAGGATAAATTTTCTTTAGAGGAAGATTTTATTTCAATAATATTATTGACAGATTTAAGCTTGTCTTCAAGGGGCTCAGTTATCAACTTTTCAATATCTTCAGCTGTATTTCCAGGGTAAATAGAGCTTACAAATACTATATTTTCTTTAATTTCAGGATATTCTTCTCTAGGCATATTAAAGTAAAAATCAATACCTAAAAAAAGAACTAACGCCATTATAACATACATTGTAGTGCTGTTATTTATTGCCCAGGAGGATGGTGCAAAATCTTTTTCTTTATTCTTCAATTCAGTAATTTTTTAATTGATTATTTTAACTCTCGCTTTATCTACTAATTTTCTAATGCCTTCAGAAACTATCATATCTCCTGGATTAATTCCAGAGAGAATTTCAATATTTATTCCATCATTTTTTCCAGTTTTTACAATAGTTTTTGAAACATAGTTTTTGTTATTATTTGTAGAAATTTTATATACATATTCTTTGTTATCACTATCAATGCTAATGAAGTTTTGATTTACCATCAAAGCAGATGAATTAGAATAATCGTTTATTCTTACTTTGGAGTTTAAATTAGGTTTAATATTCAAATTGTTTTTATCTATATCCATTTCAATTTTGAACGTTCTGTTTATTGGATTTATATAACTGCCCGATTGTCGAATTGTAGTTGTAATTGTTTTGTCAAGCAACGGAAAGTGAACTATAGCTTTATTACCGGATCTTATAGATGCAATATGTTTTTCAGGAACATTTGATTCAATATATAAATTATCAAGATTTAAAAGCATCATCAAATTAGATCTTCCCGGATAAACTACTTCGCCTTTTTTTACTACCACATTATCTATTGTTCCGCTAAAAGGCGCTTCAATTAGTGTTTTTTTGATCTGTTTTTTTAGTTGATTTATACCTTGTTTTTGAGTTTCATACATTGATTTAGTCTCCAAGAATTTAATTTCACTTCCTATATTTTGATCCCATAATCTTTGTTGTCTTTCAAATGTTGTTTTAGTTAACTCAAATCCAATTTCAAGTTGAGACAATTGTTCTTTTAGCCCGCCATCATCAATTTTTATTAAGGGCTGACCTTTTTTGACTATTTCACCACTTTTTACGTAGATATTTTTAACAATGCCCGAAAATTCTGGATAAATATTGATTAACTCGTCAGAGTTAACACTTCCTTGAACTTGTATGAAATGATCAAATTTAACAGGATTAACTTTAAATACTTCAACTATTGGTAATTGTGGATTTGTATTTAGTTCCTCCAATTTATTGTCAATAATTTGAAGCTTACTGGAAAAGTCTTGTTGAGCTGCTACAATTTGTTTTCTTTTGAGTTTTATTTGTTCAACATCATTTGATTCTAAGATGCTATTTAGCGTGGAGTTATTTTCACATGATGTAAGTGAAACGATAAGAAAGAGTATAAATATGTTTTTCATTTTAAAAAATTAATTTTGAGTTAAAATTATTTCTAGATTGATTTTTTTCGTGATTACTTCAACCATAGATTGAAGTAATTGATTTTGGATAGAGTAGAGCTGAAGTTGAGCTTGCCTTAAATCTAAACCAGAAATTAATCCCTCTAAAAATTTAATCTGATTTTTCTTTTCAATTTTTTCTGCTAGCCTAAGACTCTCAACTGAATTATTATAAGAGTTTAGAGCAAACTGATATTCACTGTTAGCATTATCAAGTTCAATTAAAATAGTCTTTTTAGATTCTAATAAATCAACTTTCGATTTTTCATATTCTAATTTTGCTTGTTGTGTTTTTGCAGATCTCCTTAACGAACTAAAAACAGGAACAGACATTGTGACACCTGCAAAGGAATATCCATACCATTTTTGACTTGATTTAAAAAATTCAAACGAATCACTATTGCCATCGTAACCTCCTTTAATAAATGCAGATAGAGTAGGAAGAGCTTTTGATTTTTCTAAATTAAAAAGAGTTTTCTGAGATTCTTTGCTATTGAAAGCCAGCTGATAATCAATATTTTTTTCTATATCAAAATCTTCAACAGGCATAGTTAAGTCTGTGTTTTTTAAGATCAAACCCGCGAGATTATCTTCTAAAATAATTTCTTTATCAATATCAAATCCAATAATTAACTTTAATAGATTTAAAGAGGTCTTGTTTAGCTTAATTGAATAATCGAGTGAATTTTTTAAGGAAGAGAATGAGATTGTAAGCTGCTCAACATTTTCAAGCTCTGTAAATCCACTATCATAAATTTTATTTATTTCCTTTAGATTGTTTTTTACATTTTCAAGATTTCTTTTCAATATCTCAACTCTTTCTTGACTAACAAGCGCATTACCGTAAGCAGAGATTGTAGCTTTTTTTACTTCAATGTCAGTTTTAATTTTTGTCTTTTTAGCAATATCCATATAAAGCTCAATTGAGGATAAACCTATCATATATGATCCGTCAAAAAGTAATTGTCTAAGAGTGAGTGAGCCATCTAATGTTTGTTTTGTGCCAAAGGACAACTCTGCAAACTCTCCTGAATTTCCTCCAAAAAATTCAGCAGGCACTAAAGAGATAGGCTGCTTAATATTATTTGAATAATCAAAAAAAGCACTTATTTGAGGAAGTCCAGTTGCTATAGTTTCCCATTTTTTTGCGTTAGCAATTTTTAAATCACTTGTAGCATTCTTTGCCGATCTATTATTCTGTAAAGCATAATTTACGGCATCTTCTAAAGAAAATGAATCTTGACCTTTAAGATCACCAGTTAATAAAGCAATACATATAAATAAAGCTATTTTTTTCATTAATTCTTTTTTATAAAATGGTTTAATTGTTTTAATCCCTTCTCTGTAACTATAGCCCTCAAGTGATATTCAATAAAATCTATTTTAAGCTTAGCTGGGTTGTATAATTTTGTTGGAAATGTGTCAAGATCTCTTATCCCAATCATACCTTTAAAATAAAGTCTTGATATAAAATCTATTTGTATGTCCTTTCTAAATAACCCAAGTTTTATGCCGTTTTTAAGAGATAATGTTGTTGATTTTGTAATAAAATCAAATTGTTTTTTATTAATTTCTTTATGAATTAATGGATAATATTTTTCTAATTGATATAAAGGAGAAACACTTTCGTTTTTTAAATACTTTATTAAAAAAAGATTAATGTCATAGATTTCGCTAATTGGATTATTAGAGGTTTTTTTAATTTCAGTAATTCCAGTTGTAATATTGTTAAACATATAACTAGTTACTTCTTTAACTAATTCAGTTTTGTTTTCAAAAGAATTATAAATTGTCTTCTTAGATATCCCCATTGCATTGGCAATTTGATCCATTGTGACGCTTTTGAATCCAATAGTTAAGAAAAGCTCTCGAGTTTTGTCTAAAATTAATTCTTTCATTTTTTTTGGTCTGCAAATATAGTTAGGAAACTATTAATACGCAAACGGTTTCCAAAGTTTCTTAATGATATAAAATCTAAATAATGTATTTTTGACCTAAAATTTATATTTTGTTATCAATCAAACTTTATGCCGATCTTATCAATAAAAGTTTAAAGGAATTATCTTTTTCAGAAACCCCTAAATCTTTATATAATCCTATTAAATACATTTTAGATATTGGTGGTAAAAGAATAAGACCTTATTTGGTTTTAATGTCAACAAGTGTTTTTGGAAAAGACCCAAAATTATCATTAAACGCCGCATTGTCAGTTGAATGTTTCCATAATTTTACTTTAATGCACGATGATATTATGGATTCAGCGGCTTTAAGAAGGGGTAATGAAACTGTCCATTTAAAGTGGGGCACAAATCAATCTATACTTTCTGGAGATGCATTATTAATTTATTCTTATAAATTACTAGAGGATTATAATTCTACTGTTTTTAAAAAATTAAATACTGTTTTAAACACCACAGCTCTTCAAGTCTGTGAGGGACAACAATTTGATATAGATTTTGAAACAAATCCAAATGTATCTTTTGACGATTATATCAACATGATAAGATTAAAAACAGCTGTTTTGGTAGGAGCTTCATTACAAATGGGGGCAATAATTGCCGAAGCCAATGAAAATGATTTAATTAAAATCTATGATTTTGGAGTTAATCTTGGAATAGCTTTTCAGTTACAGGATGATTATTTAGACACATTCGGAGAAGAATCATTAGTTGGAAAATCAATTGGTGGAGATATTATTGAAAATAAAAAAACAGCATTATATCATTTGTGTTTAGCAAATGCCAACATTAATCAATCCAAAACTTTAGAATCTTTATATAGTGAGAAAAATAGTATTGATAAAATTAAAAAAGTAACTCAAATTTTCAAGGATACTAAAGCAGATGTTGATAATTTAAAATTAGTTAAGAACTATACTAGTTTAGCTTTAAACTCTTTAAATGATTTAAGCATTTCAATAGAAAAAAAAGAGGAGCTTATTGAATTTTCCAATTCTTTATTAGACAGAAAACTTTAAATAAAATTTAATTGCTTTTATTGAAAGTGTTTATTTTTTAGGCTTACCTAAAATATTTTTTCATAGTAACTAAAAAAGTTATACATTTGATCTATGTTAACTTTTTCGGAAGAAAATCATTTAAAATCTATTTTTCATTTGTCATCTGATCCTGAATTAGGTGTTTCAACAAATTCTATTGCAGATAATTTAAATACCAAAGCTTCTTCAGTTACTGAAATGTTAAAAAAACTTAGCGACAAAAATTTAATTGTTTACAAGAAATATCACGGAGCTCAGCTTACTGAAAAAGGAAGAAAAACTGCTTTAAACATAATAAGAAAGCATAGACTTTGGGAAGTTTTTTTAGTGGATAAATTAAATTTTAAGTGGGATGAGGTACATGAAATTGCGGAACAATTGGAACATATTCAGTCTAAAAAATTAACAAATGAGTTAGATAAGTTCTTGAATTTTCCAACTAAAGATCCACATGGAGATCCAATTCCTAATCCTGCGGGCTTCATAAAATTCACATCAAAATTAAAACTTAGTGATTTAAATATTGGAGAAACAGGAAAGTTTATTGGAGTAAAAGACTCTTCGTCTACATTTCTAAAATATTTAGATAAAAGACAAATTTCACTAGGCTGTAATATTAAAGTATTACATCAGGAGGAATTTGATCAATCCTTACACGTTGGATTAGATGACACCAACTTGACTATTTCAATAAAAACAGCTAGTAATTTATATATAACCAAAATTTAATTTTATGTTTCAAGATATTATAACTTTTTTTCAAAATACTGATCCGGTTTTAGGGGCTTTGTATGCTACACTTTTTACATGGGGATTGACAGCTTTTGGAGCCTCATTTGTGTTTTTATTTAAAACAATGAATAGAGTCTTTTTAGACGGAATGCTAGGATTTACAGGTGGCGTTATGGTAGCTGCAAGCTTTTGGAGTTTGCTAGCTCCAGGTATTGAAATGAGTGAAGGCGAAGGGTTTGTCAAGGTGATGCCTGCTGCAATTGGATTTGCATTAGGAGCTTTATTTATTTTTGGATTAGATAAAGTTTTACCTCACATGCATATTAATTTTAAAGAAGCTGAAGGAATTAAAACTCCGTGGCATAGAACCACATTGTTAACACTTGCAATTACTTTACATAATATTCCGGAAGGTTTAGCAATAGGCGTTCTTTTTGGAGGCGTTGCTGCAGGAATTCCTGAAGCCTCAATTACTGGAGCTGTTGTTCTTGCAATTGGTATTGGTATTCAAAATTTTCCAGAGGGAATAGCTGTTTCTATGCCACTTAGAAGACAGGGTATGAGTAGATGGAAAAGTTTTATGTACGGTCAAGCATCTGCTGCAGTTGAACCTATAGCTGCTGTTATTGGAGCAGTTGCTGTAACTTTTTTCACTCCAATTCTTCCATATGCATTAGCTTTTGCTGCGGGGGCTATGATTTTTGTTGTTGTTGAAGAAGTAATTCCAGAAACTCAACTGGATAAAAACACCGATATTGCCACACTAGGATTTATAGGAGGATTCATTGTTATGATGATTTTAGATGTAGCTCTTGGATAAAAATTTGTAAAAATGAAAAAAATAGTATTATTAATTCTTCTTATTTCTTCCATTATAAATGGCCAAATAATAACTGACAGGCCTGATCAAACGGAAGCTTCAATAGTTTTGCCAAAAAATATTTTACAAATTGAAAGTGGATTTTCTGTCGATCAAACAAATACTTTTAATAATTTATTTCGTTTTGGACTTTCCGAATCTGTAGAAATAAGGTTAAATACTAATTATATTTTTATGGATAGCAAAGAAGGAGTCAATATTCCCTCGCCTAAATTTGGTGATATTGAACTGGGTACTAAAATTCAATTATTTAGTTCCGAAAAACACACAACAACAGTAGCATTTTTGTCCCATATTTCAATACCTACTGCCTCTAAATATTATACCAACGATGGTTGGGGAACTTTAAACAGAATATTAATTGCACATGATCTTTCACAAACCTTGTCAATTGGATATAATTTAGGATATAATAAAGTTTACGGAGCACCAGACACTTTTATATATACTTTGGCATTGGCAAAAAGCATAGGATCTTGGGGTGTTTATGCTGAATTATTTGGAGAAAATTCTAAAAAAGAATCCCCAAATAGTTATGACTTGGGATTAACTTATCTTATAAAGGAAAATATTCAATTTGATGTTTCCTTGGGAAAGGGATTTAATAACAAAATGGATTATTTTGCTTTGGGTGTAAGTTGGAATTATGATTTAAATAAGTAAATCAATCACAGTCACAGCTTCCGTTTCCACAGCCCTTTTCTGGTTTTTGAAAAAAGAATCTTTTAGATAAATATCCAATTGAGATTAGAACTGCCAAAATGGTAAGTATTATTTGAATCATCGTTTACGAAATAATTTGATAAACAAATAATGCACAAAAATATGCTATTAGCGTCATTATTATTAATTGTAGTATAGGCCATTTCCAACTGTTGGTTTCCTTTTTAACAATAGCTAATGTACTCATACATTGCATTGCAAAAGCATAAAAAATCATTAATGATATTCCAGAAGCTAATCCAAATACCGGCTGTCCATCTTCACGAACTTCATTAGCCATTCTTTCTTTTATGGTTTCTTCTTGATCTCCTTGAACACTATATATTGTTGCCAAAGTTCCAACAAAAACTTCCCTGGCTGCAAAAGATGTAACTATAGCTATTCCAATTTTCCAGTCATATCCAAGTGGGCTTATAAGAGGCTCTATACTTTTGCCCATTGCCCCAAGTAATGAATGTTCTAATTTGTGTGAACTTAAGTTATTTTCAAATTCCTCTATTGAGTTATAGTTTTCTACAGTTATAATTTCCTCTGCATTGTTAAATTGATCTCCAATTCCTACGGATGCAAGTCCCCAAAGTAATATTGAAATAGCCATAATAATTTTACCTGCCTCAAAAACAAATGACTTTGTTTTTTCAAAAACTGTAAAAAAAACATTTCTTAAAAGAGGAAACTTATAATTTGGCATTTCAACAACAAAAAATGTTTTAGATCTAATTTTAAGAATATTATTTAAAATTTTTGCTGAAAAAATTGCAGCAAAAAATCCTAATAAGTATAGCCCCATGAGAGTTAGTCCTTGAGCATTTACACCTAAAAATCTTTCATCGGGAATAACTAATGAAATCAAAATCAAGTATACTGGCAGTCTAGCTGAGCATGTAGTAAAAGGAGTTACTAGAATTGTAATAAGTCTTTCTTTCCAGTTTTCAATATTTCGAGTTGCCATAATAGCAGGTATAGCACAAGCAGTTCCAGAAATTAACGGAACAATGCTTTTACCGCTAAGACCATATTTTCTCATAACTCTATCCATTAGAAAAACAACTCGACTCATGTAGCCTGTTTCTTCAAGAATTGAAATAAATAAGAATAAGAATGCAATTTGAGGAATAAAGATTACGATTCCTCCAATTCCAGGTATAATCCCCTCAGAAAGTAAATTTGTAAACACCCCCTCAGGTAATGTGTCTTTTATTAAAGAGCTTAATTTGCTAAAAGTACTGTCGATGGCATCCATTGGATAGCTACTCCAATCAAAAATAGCTTGAAAAATGGTTAATAATATTAAAAAGAAAATAGCATAACCCCAAAATTTATGTATTAATATTTTGTCTAATCTTGAACCAAAATCACTCGCTATTTCTGGATCATGAACGTATGACTCTTTTAATACATTATTTATAAACTGATATCTTTTAATAGTTTCTTTTTGTTGTAGTCTTTTTAAATAAGAAATTGATTTTGTTTGAAAAGTTGAAGAATCTTTTACGATTTCTCTATCTAAATTTCCAAAATTCACATCTTGAGTTATAACTAACCAAAGTTTATATATTGACTGATCTGGAAAAGTTTTTTTTAGGCTTTCAAAATATTCTAAATCAATATTCATTATGTCTAAACATTGATTAGTTTCTAACTTTTTATAATTAGTTATAATATTTTTAAGATCACTAAGCCCCTTTTTTTCTCTAGAGCTATATAAAATCACCTTAGTTCCAAGATGTTTTTCTAAAACCGAAGTGTCTATAGAAATTCCTTTTCTTTTCATTACATCAGACATGTTAATGACAAGAACGGAAGGAATATTTAAATCTTTAATTTGAGTAAATAGTAATAGATTTCTTTTTAAATTTTCTACATCAGAAATAACGACTGCAACATGAGGAAAATCTTTATCATTTTTATTTAATAATAATTCGATGACTACACTTTCGTCAAGTGAAGATGCATTTAAGCTGTAAGTTCCAGGAAGATCTAATATATGAGCTTTAACTCCTCGATCTAACTTACAAACACCTTCTTTTTTTTCAACAGTTATTCCTGGATAGTTTCCAACTTTTTGATTTAATCCTGTTAAATCATTAAAAACTGATGATTTTCCTGTATTTGGATTACCAATAAGAGCAACAGTTAGTCTTTTACTCATTAATCAGATTTTTAATAATAATATAATTTGCAGTCTCTCTTCTAATTGCTAACCTTGTGCCATTAACATCTAAATACATTGGATCCTTAAAAGGAGCAAGTTGTAACAATTTAATGGTATTACCGGGAAGACAACCCATTTCTATTAATTTTAATGGAATATTTTCAGTAATTATATCCTCTATAATACCAGATTCCCCCTTTTTTAGATCGTTTAAAGTCAATTTCCTTTATTTAGAATGATTTTAAAGAAGCAAAAGTAAACTATTTTTTATTTAATTTTTAATCTAAATATGATTGCTTTAGAATAGTTATATCGACTAATAATTTTTTCATTTCATCTTCATTTGTGCCGTCATAAAATCCACGAATTCTACTTTCTTTATCAACTAGAACAAAATTTTCTGTATGAATCATGTCGTATTTACCACCATCTCCATCATTTTTTGCTACTAAAAAAGATTTTCTAGCAAGTTCATATATTTCCTTTTTACTCCCAGTAAATAAATTCCATTTAGCATCATCAACTTTTTTTAGATCAGCATAGGATCGTAATACATCAACTGAATCGACATTTGGTGTTACCGAGAATGAAACTAATAAAACATCAGTTTGATTTTTTAACTCACTTTGCAAATAGCCCATATTTTCAGTCATTATTGGACAAATGTCAGGACATGTAGTAAAAAAAAAGTCTGCTACGTAAATTTTATTTTGATAAAATTCTTGTGAAATTAATTCTCCATTTTGATTCGTAAGTACAAAATCATTGATTTTGTGATATTTTTTAATGTATCTAATATCCTCTTCAACTAACTCTTCGGATACCATTGAAGGGCTGTAAATTGGTAAAGTTACTTTAGGTTGGAGAACAAAATAAAATGTAGTTATTACAATAATCGAAAAAAGACTCATTATGGAAATAATAGGTCCATATCTTTTAAAATTTTTTTTGGAATTGGATGATATTTTCAAAATAATCGGTTTAAGAATTCATTAAATCTTCAATTTCCTCAACTTCTATTGGAATATTTTTCATTAAGTTGAGAGGATTTGAATTTTCTTGAACAACAACATCATCTTCAAGTCTTATGCCAAAATTTTCTTTAGGAAGATAAATCCCCGGCTCTACTGTGAAAACCATATTTTTAGTGATTGGACAGCTTAAATCTCCATAGTCGTGAGTATCTAATCCTAAGTTATGAGATACCCCGTGTGTAAAATATTTTTTAAAAGCAGGATTTTCTTTAGTTTGATTTTGAATATCACTTTTAGATAAAAGACCTAGCTTTAATAGCTCAGAACTCATTATTTTACCTACTTCCTTAAAATGATCTTTCCACAGAATACCTGGCCTTAATAGTTTAGTTGCTTCGTTTTTAACATGCAAAACAGAATTATATATTGATTTTTGTCTATTAGAAAACTTTCCAGAGACTGGAATGGTTCTGGTCATATCACTAGAATAATTTGCGTATTCAGCTCCAACATCTAAAAGTAAAACATCACCCTCTAAACATTGATTATTGTTTTCTATGTAATGTAAGATTGTTGAATTTTTTCCAGAGGCAATAATAGGAGAGTATGCAAATTTTTTAGACCTGTTTTTTAAAAATTCATGAGAAAATTCTGCTTCAATTTCATATTCCCAAACACCAGGTTTTACAAAGTTTAAAATTCTTCTAAATCCCTTTTCAGTAATATCACAAGCTTTTTGAATTAATTCAATTTCAATTGGACTTTTAACAGATCTTAATTTTTGAAGTATTGAGTTGCTTCCCATTAAATCTTTGTTAGGATATTCTTTTTTAAGCCAATCATTAAATCGTTTTTCTCTAGTTTCAGTTTCTACTTTTGCTCTGTAATGTTCATTTTTATTTAAATATAAAATCTTAACATTTTGCATTATTTTTTTTACAACAACATCAAGTTGCTCTAGCCAATACACTGTCTTAATTCCTGAAATAGAATAAGCTTTTTCTTCATTAAGCCTTTCACCCTCCCAATGAGTCAATAGATCATTGGGCTTAGTAAGAAATAAAACTTCCTCATAATTTGAGTCATTGTATTTATAAATAAGCAAAACAGTTTCTTCCTGATTTATGCCACTTAAATAAAATAAATCACGGTGCTGTTCAAAAGGTAAAGTAGTGTCTGCACTTACTGGATAACAATCGTTAGAGTTAAAAAAAGCTATACTATTGTCTAGCATGTTTTCTACAAAATGTTTTCGGTTTTTTGAAAATAAAGTATTAGAAATTGGAAAATATTTCATTGTTAAATTTAAAATTCAAAAATAGTATATTTAATGTATAACAAACATTGAACTAAACATTAATTATACATAATGAAATATTTATCATCGATATTATTATTAATATTATATACATCAGGATTTTCTCAAGTTTCCACAAGTTCTGATGATGTATTGAAAAGCTTGAAGATGCAAAACGAATTAATTAAAAATTCGTTAGTAAAGAATTTAGAGTTTAAAAACATTGGACCAAGCGTAATGAGTGGAAGAGTTACTGATATTGAAGTAAACCCTAACAATCCGTCCGAATTTTATGTTGCTTATGCTTCGGGGGGGCTTTGGCACACGGTTAATAACGGTAACACATTTAGTCCTATAATGGATAATTCTGACACTCAAAATATTGGAGATTTTGATGTAGATTGGAACACTAGATTAATAATTGTAGGTACAGGTGAGAATAACTCATCTAGATCTTCATACGCTGGTATTGGAATTTTAAAATCTAATGATAACGGTAAAACCTGGATTAATATTGGTTTAAATGATTCTCATCATATTGGAAAAGTTGTAATAAATCCTAATAATCCAAATGAAATAATCGTTGCTGCTTTAGGACATTTGTACTCAAAAAATAAAGAAAGAGGAATATTCAAAACTTTAGATGGAGGTGTGACCTGGAAAAATACTCTATACATAGATGATGATACGGGAATAATAGATTTGGATATAACTCCAAATAATTTTAAAATTCAATATGCATCTTCATGGCAAAAATCAAGACAAGCTTGGGATTTTAGCGGAAACGGTGAGAAGTCAGGAATTTACAAATCTGTTGATTCAGGAAGTACATGGAAATTAATTTCTACAAAAAAAAGTGGATTTCCAATTGGAACTGGAGTTGGAAGAATTGGTTTAGCAGTTTTTGATAGCAATACTATTTATGCAGTTGTTGATAATCAATTTAGACGTCCTAAAAATAAAATGTCAGTAGATAAGATTGAACTGACAAAGAATTATTTTGAATCGATCTCTAAGGAAGAATTTTTAAAAATAGATGTATTAAAATTAGACAGATTTCTTAAATCAAATAATTTTCCAAAAAAATATAACTCAAAGAAGATCAAAAGATTAGTAAAAGTGGATTCTATAAAGCCATCTGATTTAAAACTTTATTTAGAAGATGCAAATACCGTTATGTTTGAAACTCCAATTATTGGAGCTCAAGTTTATAGAAGTGATGATGGCGGACTAAACTGGACTTTAAAAAATTCATATTATTTGGATAGGCTTTACAATACATATGGGTATTATTTTGGAAAAATACATGTTTCGCCAGTAAATAAAAATCATATTTATATTTATGGTGTCCCATTTATAAAATCAACAGATGGTGGAATTACATATAAATCTATTGATTATCCAAATGTTCACGTGGATCATCATGATTTATGGATAAATCCAAAAAACCCAAATCATTTAATAAATGGAAACGACGGTGGTGTAAACATTAGTTATGATAACGGAGAAAATTGGTTAAAATTTAATCAACCAAGTGTTGGACAATTTTATACAATTAACGTAGATGATGAAACTCCGTATAATGTATATGGAGGTCTTCAAGATAATGGGGTTTGGATGGCTAGCAGCAATTCAAAAGAAAGTTTAAGATGGCATCAAACTGGACATAATAATTGGAAATCTATAATGGGAGGAGATGGAATGCAGGTTCAAATTGATAGTAGAGATTCAAACATTATATATACAGGATCTCAGTTTGGGGTTTATTACAGAATTAATAATTCTAAAAGAACATACATTAAACCAAAACATGATCTAGGAGAGTCTCCTTTAAGATTTAATTGGCAAACACCAATTTTACTTTCTTCACACAATCAAGACATATTGTATTTAGGTAGTAATAAACTTCACACCTCTTTTAATAGAGGGGATAAATGGTCTTTTAAATCTAAGGATTTAACAAATGGAATTAAAAAAGGAAATGTTCCTTATGGAACTTTGTCATCAATTGATGAATCAATTTTTAAATTCGGAAAAATAGTTACTGGATCAGATGACGGTCTAGTTCAGCTATCAAATGATGGGGGAAATAATTGGAAAATAATTTCTAGAAATTTGCCTAAAAATATGTGGGTTAGTAGGGTTGTTTTTTCAAAACACAAAGAAAACAGGATATATGTTTCTTTAAATGGATATAGGTTTGATGATTTTAAACCATACGTTTTTGTTACTGAAGACAATGGAGAAAACTGGAAATCCATACATTCAAATTTGCCAATTTCATCTGTAAATGTAATCAAAGAAGATCCTTATTATGAAGATTTACTTTATCTAGGAACTGATAATGGCGTCTATATGAGTTTTGATAAAGGATTGAGTTGGAATTCTTTTAATAAAGGTTTACAAAAAGTAGCTACTCATGATCTGGTTATACAAAAAAGAGCAAAAGATTTATTAATTGGTACACACGGAAGATCAATTTATAAAATGGATTTGTCTATTATTTATTCTTTTCTTGAAAAAAGAAATTTAAAACAAAATCATTACATAATTCCAAAAGATATTAGTTTTTCGTCAAGATGGGGAAAAAGAACATACAATTGGTCGGAGTTTAATTTACCTAACCATTACTTTAATTTATATTCTACTAAAGATCAAGCCCTGACTATGAAACTTTTAGACAGTGATAAAAGTTTAATTTATAAAATGAAATTAATTTTAGAAGAGGGCTTTCAAAAAGTAGATTTACCGATAGCATATCCAAATAAAAAAATGGCCAACAAAAATAAAGTTGAAAAATCAGCTAATGGTAAATTTTATTTGAAAAAGGGGCAATATGAAATAGTAATAGGCGATGTTTCAGAAAAGTTTGATATAAAATAAATGTTAAGTTTTTATTGCCTTGTATCGGCTCATAGGTTAATTTTGCTTTGTAATTATATATAATTCAGTAATGAGTAACGTAATTCAAGCTTCAATAATTAAAAAAATAGCAATGGCTGTTTCAGGGCTTTTTTTAATTATTTTTCTATTTCAACACTTTATAATCAATATTACCTCAGTTTTTAGTGAATCAATATTTAATCAATTTTCACACTTTATGGGATCAAACTTTGTTGTACAATTTATTGCACAACCAATTTTAATTTTTGGAGTAATTTTTCATTTTGTTATGGGCTTTGTTCTAGATTTTCAAAATAGATCCTCAAGAAAAATAAAGTATGTAAAGTATAAGGGTTCAAGTAATGCAAGTTGGATGTCTAGAAATATGATTATTTCAGGAGCTGTAGTCTTATCATTTTTAATTTTACATTTTTATGATTTTTGGATTCCAGAAATGAATTATAAGTATGTAGAGTTTTTACCTGATGATCCAAATAGATATTATGATGAACTGTCTCACAAATTTGAAGATTTGGTGAAAGTTGTATTATACGTTATTTCTTTTGGATTCCTATCTCTTCACCTTTTACATGGTTTTTCCTCTGCTTTTCAGTCAATGGGCATCAATAATAAATACAATTATTTAGTAAAAACTTTTACTATTGTGTATGCAATAGGTATTCCATTAGGATTTAGTTTTATTGCAATTTTTCATTATTTAAATCATTAGGATATGTCCAAAGTAAATGCTAAAATTCCTGAAGGTCCAATTTCAAAAAAATGGACAAATCATAAGAACAATATACGTTTAGTAAGTCCTGCTAATAAAAGATTAATTGATGTAATTGTCGTTGGAACTGGCTTAGCTGGTGGTTCTGCTGCTGCTACTTTAGCTGAATTGGGCTACAATGTTAAAGCGTTTTGTTTTCAAGATTCGCCTCGAAGAGCTCATTCAATTGCAGCTCAAGGAGGAATTAATGCTGCAAAAAATTATCAAGGTGACGGAGATTCAATTCACAGGCTTTTTTATGATACTGTCAAGGGAGGAGATTATAGATCAAGAGAAGCAAATGTATATAGATTAGCTGAAGTATCAGCAAATATTATAGACCAGTGTGTAGCTCAAGGTGTTCCTTTTGCTAGAGACTATGGAGGACTTCTAGATAATAGATCGTTTGGAGGAGTTTTGGTTTCCAGAACATTCTATGCTAAAGGACAAACAGGTCAACAATTATTACTTGGAGCTTATTCTGCTATGAATAGACAAATTGCAAGAGGTAAAATCCAAATGTTTAATAGACATGAAATGATGGATTTAGTTAAAGTAGATGGAAAAGCCAGAGGAATTATTACTAGAAACCTAATTAACGGAGAAATAGAAAGACACTCAGCTCATGCTGTAGTTATAGCTTCAGGAGGTTATGGAAACTTATTTTATTTATCTACAAATGCAATGGGAAGTAACGTTTCTGCTTCATGGAAAATACATAAAAAAGGTGCGTATTTTGCCAATCCATGTTTTACTCAAATTCACCCTACTTGTATTCCTGTTTCTGGAGATCATCAATCAAAATTAACTTTGATGTCAGAGTCTCTTAGAAATGATGGTAGAATATGGGTTCCAAAATCAAAAAGTGATTCAGTTGCTATAAGAGAAGGAAGGTTAAAACCAGTAGATTTAACTGAGGATAAAAGAGACTATTATTTGGAGAGAAGATACCCTGCTTTTGGAAATTTGGTTCCACGAGATGTAGCTTCTAGAGCTGCAAAAGAAAGATGTGATTCAGGTTTTGGAATAAATAAAACTGGTGAAGCTGTATTTTTAGACTTTGCTTCTGCTATTATAAGATACGGTAAAGAAAAAGCTCATTTAAAAGGATTAGATGAAGATGATTTAAGTTTAGTTAAAGATTTAGGAAAAGAGGTGATTAAATCAAAATACGGAAACTTATTTCAGATGTATGAAAAGATCGTTGATCAAAATCCATATGAAACTCCAATGATGATTTATCCTGCAGTTCATTACACAATGGGAGGTGTTTGGGTTGATTACAATTTAATGACTACAATCCCAGGATGTTTTGCAATTGGGGAAGCTAATTTTTCTGATCATGGTGCTAATCGATTAGGAGCATCTGCACTTATGCAAGGATTAGCAGATGGGTATTTTGTTCTTCCTTACACTATAGGGGATTATTTAGCTGATGATATTAGGACTGGTTCAATTTCTACTGATAGTAAAGAATTTGAAGAAGCCGAAAAAGCCGTTAAAAATAAAATAGAATTATTAATCAATAATAATGGCAATAAAAGTGTAGACTATTTTCATAAAAAACTGGGTAAAATTATTTGGAATAAGTGTGGAATGTCTAGAAATGAGAAAGAACTAAAAGAAGCTATCGAAGAACTTCAATTGCTTAGAAAAGATTTTTATAAAAACGTTTCTGTACCTGGCTCTAAAGATTCTTTTAACGAACCTTTAGCCAAAGCAGTTAGGGTTTCAGACTTTCTTGAATTAGGAGAATTGTTTGCTAAAGACGCTTTAGAAAGATCGGAATCATGTGGGGGTCATTTTAGGGAAGAATCTCAAACTAAAGAAGGGGAAGCTTTAAGAGATGATAAAAACTTTACTTTTGTCTCAGCTTGGGAAAATAAAGGGGAGCCCTCGGAAGCTGTTTTACATAAAGAGAATTTGATTTATGAAAATATAGAACTAAAAACTAGATCTTATAAATAGGATGAAACTTAAATTAAAAATTTGGCGTCAAAAAAATTCGAACGATAAAGGTAAAATTGTTTCTTACGATATAGAAAACATTTCACCAGATATGTCATTTTTAGAAATGATGGATGTTCTCAATGAACAATTGACTTCTGATGGTGTTGATCCTGTAGCATTTGATCATGATTGTAGAGAAGGAATATGCGGTTCTTGCTCTATGTTTATTAATGGAGAAGCACATGGACCAGACAGACTTGTAACAACATGTCAGTTACATATGAGAAAATTTAAAGATGGAGACACAATCCATATTGAACCATTTAGAGCAAATTCTTTTCCAGTTATTAAAGATTTAGTTGTTGATCGTTCGTCATTTGATAGGATTCAACATGCAGGAGGCTATATTTCTATAAATACTTCAGGAAATACTCAAGATGCTAATGCTATTCCAATAGAAAAAAACAGTGCTGATAAAGCATTTGATGCCGCTACTTGTATTGGATGTGGAGCTTGTGTAGCTACTTGTAAAAATTCAAGCGCAATGTTATTTGTTTCGGCTAAAGTGTCTCAGTTTTCTCTTCTTCCACAAGGAAAAGTAGAGGCTAATGATAGAGTTTTAAACATGGTAAAACAAATGGATGAAGAAGGGTTTGGCAACTGTACAAATACTGGGGCGTGCGAAGTAGAATGCCCTAAAGGAATTTCACTGGAAAATATAGCAAGAATGAATAGAGATTTCTTGAAAGCCAAAATTTCTTCTTAAATCTAAAGATTTATTTTTTTAATACAAGAAAATGATCATCCATTACATTTCCCATTAGAATCAGATTTCCAAAAGGTGCTGCAACTGTAGATCCAGACATAGCTTGACCTTTTTCTAAATATATGTTTTCTTTAATGTAATTATTCTTTTCAATGTATTTTATAGATATAATTTCTGAGGGTGCAAACGCTTTATTACCTTTTGAATATGAATCAAAATGCAGAAGATTTGGATGAGCTCCTATCCAAAGTGTATTGTCTAGATCAAATTCAATATTATCAACACCTGTTCCACAGTAAATATCTTCAATAAAGGACAAAGAATTATCATTATTCTTTTTAAATACTTTTATATAAAATTTTCTTGGGGAAGCCACAAAAAGTAAATCTTTTTTTGAATTATAATTAATACCATTAGCAAATGAGATTCCGTTAGCAACTTCTTTGAACTTCAATCCGTCAAAAAAAATAACATTTGAAATAGCAAGCCCTAAATAATCTTCAGCTAAACGTAATATTCCAGATTTATATTTATGATCGTTAGTAAAATAAAAACTATTTTCATTAATTAAAACAACATCGTTTGGACTTAAAATCATCGGATTATCAAGCGTTTTAAAATGAGTAAGTTTAGTTCCAATTAATTTAAAAATTTCTATGTATTCTTTTTCAATGGTGTGGTTCACAACAGCAATTGTAGTAATGCTGTCTGTTTTGAAAATTGAAATTCCATGAGGAGCAAATGGTTTATTAAAATCTTTAGTTAGAAGAATAGGTTTTGATTCAATTTTCTTTAAATCAATATAATATAGGCCTCCTTCTTCTTGTTGATTTGCGGGAAAAGCTTTTCTTTTTGTTGAAGATACTATAGCAAAACTATCAATATGATTTATTGTAATGTCTTCTGCTCCAACAATATTTATTTTAGTTAAAACCTCTCCTTCAAACTTATTTTCAATTATTCTAAAATAACCTGTACTCCAAAAAATATTAAATATATATAGTCCAAGTACAATTAAAATTAAGATGGAAATCTTTTTCATTCTACAACAATTTTTTCTTCAAGGATCCAATTTGCTCTAATTACAAATTCTTCTTTGAAGTGAAACACCTCTTCAGGCTGTATTCTGTTTAGAAAATTTCCAGTATCCCAAATTTTATTTTTGTTTTCATCAAAAATAACTTTTACAAAATAATCAGCGGGTTTTAGATATTCAAAAACACAAGGATCATTAAAAGAGTTTAATATTTTTTTTCTAATTAATTCATCTTTATTGTTAGTTAAATGAATTATAATTGGATATTCTTTAACATTACTAATTCCAAGCTTTAATGTTCCGTATTCTGTTCTGCTTTTAGTCTTAAATTTATAACTTATGGTGTCGTTTGTAGTTTTTAAAAAATCAGTTAACGCATCTGGATACAGATTAACGATATAGTTGTCATTTGGTAATAATTCAAAATCAAAATTTACATCAAACTTGTTTTTGTCTATTTCAACACTAAAAGGAATTAAAAGAGAATCTTTATTTAAAACATTAATTTGGTCTTTATTTATATTAGTTATAGGAATATTACTATATATTTTAAATTTTTCATTAAGCTCTAAAACTGATTTTGTTGACGGATTAATGACTAGAGAGTCTTTTTCCATTTTTTTATACTTCAACGTAAATTTTTCTTCATAACGTGGAGATTTGACAACAAATTTCAAAGAATCGTATTCTTTAATATTAAACCAATAATTTAAAGTATCAGAATCTTTATTCTTGGTTATAACAAAATCTGTTTTTTTTTGATCAATTAATTCTAATTCAACATCCTTATATTTTCCTTTAAATCCAAATCCTATTCTGTTTTCTGTTTCTAAAAAAGGTTTAAAGCTTTTAAAAGGAATTTCTTCTTTAAATAAGTTTATTTTAATACTATCCTTTAAAGGTAAATCAATGAACTCATCAACAAATCCAATTTTCTCAAATTCAGGATCAAATTTATAATTACTGTTTTCATCTTTTAATGCTAACAGTAAATATTTCCCTTTTTTTAAATTGGTCATTTTAAAACTAGTTGAGTCAAGGGAACTTCCTACGTAATTAGGCAAACCATTATATATTATTGAGTCACTATAATTTTCATTTATTGGATATAAAAAGGTTGAAATAAAATCATCAGATTTTCTTTCAAGAGAATTAGTAATGTTGCCAGAAAGATATAGCGAATCAATATATTCACCGGTCGAAAAGGCGTAACTAAAAAAAGGAAGTTTATTTTCTTCATTATTATCTACGACACTTTGACCAAAGTTAAAAACATACGTACTGTTTTCATCAAGTTTTTCCTTGATATCAATTTGAATATATTTTGATGCCCCAGATTGAGGACTAATTGAATAAAAACTTTTATCCAAAGGAGGAGAAACAACAAGTTGTTTTCTAAAGTCTTTGAGTTTGATGTATTCATTAAAATAAAGTCTTATTCTATCCTCTTTAAAATAAACTGAATTTTCTGCCGGCTCAGCATTTAAAAGAACTGGGGGATCTTCATCTTCAGGCCCTCCTTGTGGAATTCCTCTTTTAGCACAATTAATTAACGATGAACAAATTAGAGCCAGAAAAATTAATTTTATTTTTTTCATCACTTGTAATACATAGGCAAAATAACAATTATTTTCTCTAATTCTATTTTAATTGAATAAATAGAATTTATATAAAATTTAACTCTTATTTTTGTGTTATGAGTAAAGAAGATAAATTTAAAAAAGTAATCTCTCACGCTAAAGAATATGGATTTGTTTTTCAGTCTAGCGAAATATATGACGGTCTAAGCGCCGTATATGACTATGGACAAAACGGGACAGATCTTAAAAATAATATTAAGGATTATTGGTTAAAGGCTATGGTTCAATTAAACGATAACATTGTAAATATTGATTCAGCTATTTTGATGCATCCTAAAATATGGAAAGCATCCGGACATGTAGATGCCTTTAATGATCCGTTAATTGACAACAAGGATTCAAAAAAAAGATATCGAGCTGACGTTTTAATTGAAGATTATATTTCTAAAATTGATAATAAAATTCAAAAAGAAATCTCAAAAGCAAAAAAAAAATTTGGTGAAAATTTTGATAAAGAACAGTTTGTTTCCACAAATTCAAGAATTTTAAATTATAACAATAAAATCAGTGATATAAATAAAGTTTTTAGTGAAGCTTTAGAAAAAGATGACCTTAAAGCTTTGAAAAAATTAATAGAAGATTTAGAAATTGCTTGCCCCGTTTCAGGATCAAAAAACTGGACAGATGTAAAACAATTCAACTTAATGTTTGGCACTAAATTAGGAGCATCTGCTGAAAGCGCTATGGATCTTTACTTACGACCTGAAACTGCTCAAGGTATTTTTGTTAATTTTCTAAATGTTCAAAAAACTAGCAGATTAAAAATCCCCTTTGGAATAGCTCAAATAGGTAAAGCATTTAGAAATGAAATTGTGGCTAGACAATTTATATTCAGAATGAGAGAGTTTGAACAAATGGAAATGCAGTTTTTTATTAAACCAGGGACTCAACAAGAATGGTATGCTAAATGGAAAGAAAACAGATTAGCATGGCATCTTTCACTGGGATTAGGAGAAGATAATTACAGATTTCATGATCATGATAAACTCGCTCATTATGCCGATGCAGCTTGTGATATTGAGTTTAATTTTCCATTTGGTTTTAAAGAACTGGAGGGAATTCATTCTAGAACTGATTTTGACCTTACTAGTCATGAAAAATTTTCCTCAAAAAAAATAAAATATTTTGATACTCTTTCCAACGAAAGCTTTACGCCTTATGTTCTTGAAACATCAATAGGTTTAGATAGAATGTTTTTAGCTATTTTTTCAAAATCTCTAATTGAAGAAAAACTTGAAGACGGCTCCTCAAGGACTGTTTTAAAATTTCCTAAAATTCTAGCTCCTAAAAAAGTTGCGGTTCTCCCTTTATTAAAGAAAGATGGTCTTCCGGAATTATCAAAACAAATATTAGAAGAATTTAAGTGGGACTATAATTGCGTTTATGATGAGAAAGATGCCATAGGAAGAAGATATAGAAGGCAAGATGCTTTAGGAACCCCTTATTGTTTGACTGTGGACCATCAATCTCTTGAAGATAGAACAATAACTATTAGAGATAGAGATACAATGAAGCAACAGAGATTAACAGTCCAAGAGGTAAAAAATAAAATAAAAACAGAATTAGACTTGAAATCATGGTTAACATTTTAAAATGAAAATTATTTCTTATAATGTTAATGGAATTAGAGCTGCTATTAAAAAAGGATTTATAGAATGGCTTAAAAACTCAAATACAGATGTAATTTGTCTTCAAGAAATTAAAGCTAATACTGATCAATTAGATTTAAGTCTTTTTAAAGAAATAGGATACAATTATAATTACTGGTTTTCTGCACAAAAAAAAGGATATAGTGGAGTAGCGATTTTGTCAAAACACAAGCCTGCACATATTGAATACGGAACAGGAATTGAACACATGGATTTTGAAGGCAGAAATCTAAGAATTGATTTTGAAAAATTTTCTGTAATGAGTCTTTATCTTCCCTCTGGAACTAATATAGCAAGACTTGAATATAAATTACAATATATGAAAGAATTCATGGCTTATATTGTAAAATTAAAAGAAGACATTCCAAACTTAGTAATATGTGGAGATTATAATATTTGTCATGAAGCAATTGACATACATGACCCTATTAGAAATTCTAAAGTATCAGGTTTTCTTCCTTGGGAAAGAGAATGGTTGTCAGATTTTTTAGATTTAGGTTTTACAGACTCATTTAGAAAACTTAATAAAGACCCTGATAAGTATAGCTGGTGGAGTTATAGAGCCAACTCTAGACTAAATAATAAAGGATGGAGAATTGATTATAATTTGGTTTCAAATGCAATAAGTGCCAAAATTAAATCCTCGACAATTTTAGACAAAATTGTTCATTCTGATCATTGTCCAATAGTTGTTGAATTAAATTTATAAATAAATGAAATATACTTTTTTACCCTCTACAAACATTAAGGTTAGTAAAATATGTCTTGGCACTATGACATTTGGAAATCAAAACTCAGAAAAAGAGGGGTTTGATCAAATGGATTTAGCAACTGATATGGGGATTAATTTTATTGATACTGCTGAGTTATACCCAGTCCCTGCAACTGCAGAACGATATGCAGATACCGAAAAAATAATTGGTAAATGGGTGAGTGAAAGAAACAATAGAGATCAAATTGTATTAGCAACTAAAATCGCAGGTCCCGGCGATTATACTAAACATATAAGAACGACTGGATTTTCAAAATCTGCTTTGTTTTCAGCTGTTGATGAAAGCTTAAAACGTCTTAAAACAGATTACATAGATTTATATCAACTTCATTGGCCGGAAAGAATTACTAATACATTTGGGAAAAGAGATTTTGACTCGTCAGTAAATGATAAATGGGAAGAAAATTTTGAAAATGTACTTTTTAATTTAAAAACAATTATTTCAAGTGGAAAAGTAAGGCAAATTGGAATATCAAATGAAAATCCATGGGCTTTTATGAAATATTTAGAATTGTCTAAGAAAAAATTGCCTAAAACAATTACTATTCAAAATCCTTATTCGCTTTTAAATAGACTTTTTGAGATTGGAAATTCAGAAATTTGCATGAGAGAAGATGTTGGCTTACTGGCTTATTCTCCTCTTGGTTTTGGAGTATTAAGCGGTAAATATTTAAATGGAAATATGCCTAAAGACAGTAGATTAAAATTATTCCCAAATTTAAGTAGATTTTCAGGCGAAAATTCTATGAAAGCTACCAGTATGTATTATAATATTTCAAAAAAATACAATTTATCATTAACTCAAATGGCCTTATCATTTGTAAATTCTAGACCATTTGTAACAAGTAACATAATAGGAGCGACTAAACTAAATCAATTGAAAGAAAATATTGAAAGCATAAATATTGATTTAAGTGAAGATGCTTTAAAAGAAATAAATGAAGTTCATAAACTTATTCCTAACCCTGCTCCTTAAATAGATTTTTGATTAAATCTTCAATTCTTGAATAAGAAATTATTTTTAATTTTTTAGGAACAAAAGATATTTTTGCAGCTTCTGAAACTATTAAAATTTTGAATCCAAGTTTTTCTGCCTCGTTTATTCTTTGATCTATTTTTGGCACCGATCTAAGTTCTCCAGAAAGCCCAATTTCAGCGGCAAAACAAATTCTTTTTTGCAAAGGGATATTAAAATTACTAGATAGAATAGCTGCTACAACTGCTAAATCCATTGCTGGGTCTTCAATTTTAATACCTCCAGTGATATTTAAAAAAACATCTTTTGAACTCAGTTTAAATCCAGCACGTTTTTCTAAAACAGCTAGTAACATATTTAATCTTTTCGCGTTAAAACCTGTTGTGCTTCTTTGTGGGGTTCCATATACCGCAGAACTTACTAAAGCTTGAACTTCTATCATAATTGGTCTAATCCCCTCTATGGTAGAAGCCGTAGCATTTCCACTTAAAGGTATTTTATTATTAGAAATCAATAATTCACTTGGATTTGTTACCTGACGAAGTCCATTATTCAACATTTCATAAATACCTATTTCAGCTGTTGATCCAAATCGATTTTTTTTAGCTCTTAAAATTCTATAAATATTATTTCGATCGCCTTCAAATTGTAAAACTACATCAACCATATGTTCCAAAATTTTGGGACCTGCAATTCCACCATCTTTTGTTATGTGTCCAACAAGAAAAACTGGAAGGTTTGTTTTTTTTGAATAATTCAAAAATTGAGAAGCCGATTCTTTAATTTGAGACACACTTCCAGGACTACTATCTATAATATCAGTTTGTAGAGTTTGAATGGAATCAATAATTACAAGCTCAGGTTTTAGCGTATTAATTTGAGAAATTATAGTTTCAACATTCGTTTCGTTTAAAATATAACATTGATTAGAATCATTATTAATTCTATTAGCTCTTCTTCTAATTTGTTGTTGACTTTCTTCCCCTGTTACATATAAAACTTTATTTTTTATTTCTAGAGAAATTTGAAGCAATAATGTTGATTTACCTATCCCGGGTTCACCTCCAATAAGAACAAGTGATCCAGGAACAATTCCTCCCCCTAAAACTCTATTAAGTTCTCTATCTTGAATTAACAATCTTGGATCTTTTTCAAAATCGATATCATTAACTAGTTGGGCTTTAGATTTTAATTGATCACTGCTTAAGCCTAAATCAACCTTAGAAGATTTTTTGATAACTTCTTCAACTAATGTATTCCATTCTTTACATGAACTGCACTGACCAAGCCATTTAGAATGTTTAGCGCCGCAGTTTTGACAACAATATGAAGTTTTTAATACAGCCATTAATTATTAAATTATTTGTTTAATATAGGTAAAAAAACAAAAGATAAAGAACCAAAGATTATAATCATTAATGTTTGGGAAGTCCAAACAATCCAGCCTAAAGCTAAAGCACTTTCATAAGAAATTTCATACTGACTTATTACAGCAGCAATAGCTAATGGGTATGCGCCAATTCCACCATTAGTTAAAGCCATCGCTATTGCTCCAGCTAAGAATGCTATAAATAAAGGCTCAAACCCCAGATTATAAGTTTCAGGCAAACTAAATTTCACAACATAAAACATTAAAAAATAGCAGGTCCAAATAAATAATGAGTGAAAAACAAATAGCGGTTTGTTATTAATTTTTGAAATAGAAAAAACACCTTTTTTTAATCCACCAATGAAAATTTCAATTTTATTTTTAAAAGTTGTTTTTGAAATTACGTAATAAAAAATATATACTAAAGTTATTAAGGGAATTATGGATAAAAGTAGTTCATTGCTAATTGAGAGTTTTGGAATTCCTATTTTGGAAGAAATCATAACTCCAAACAATAGCAATCCAATTAAAATGATCACATCTATAATTCTCTCAGTGACAATAGTTCCAAAACTTTTTTCAAAAGGTATTTTCTCATAGTAAGATAATGAACTTGCTCTTAAGAGTTCACCTGATCTTGGTATCCCTAAATTTGATAGAAATGCGACTAAAACCGACATGATTGAATTTAAAATTTTGATTTTATAACCTAAAGGTTTTAACATTGATTGCCATCTAATAGACCTTGATAAATGACTTAGTATACCAAGACAAATTGACAATAAAACAAATTTGTAATCTGCAGATCTCATAGACGAATAAATCTCTATCCTTTCAAAGGAAGTTGTATTTGTATAGGAGTAGTAAATTAATAAAATTCCTAAAGTAGGAGGAAAGATTTTTTTAAACCATTTAAAAAACAGTAATGACATTATCAAATTAAAATATTATCCTTATTTGGGAATATTAAGGTAGGATTAAATGTCTTAGCTTCTTCTAAATTCATTCTAGCATAACTGATAATAATTATTTTGTCTCCTTTCTGAACTTTTCTTGCTGCAGGACCATTTAAAGTAATTTCTCCAGTACCTTTTTTGCCATTAATAATATAGGTCTCTAATCGTTCACCATTATTAATGTTCACTACCTGAACTTTTTCTCCAGCTATCATATTAGCTGCTTCTAAAAGAGATTCATCAATTGTAATACTACCAATATAATTTAAATCACAATTAGTAACTGTGACTCTGTGAATTTTAGACTTTAATACTTCAATTTCCATGCGGCAAATATAACTATTTAACTAAAATATTATCAATCAACCTTACTCCATTAACCAAGACACAAATAAAAACTCTAAAAGACTTATTTACATCATTTTTTTTTGCTTTTTTAAGAGTTTTATTATCTGTAATTTCTAAATATTCTAATTCAAAATCATTTAAAGAATTAATTTCTTTTTTACAATCGTTATAAATATTTTTAAATGATTTTTTTTCAAAATTTTCTTTACAGTAAATTAAAGTTTTATAAATAACAGCAGCTTTTTCTTTATTTTCAGTTGAAAGCAAAGCGTTCCTTGAGCTCAAAGCTAATCCGTTTTGTTCTCTTACAGTTGGACAGATTACAAGCTCGGTCTGAAAGTTTTTAATTTTTATTAATCTATCTATAATTCTAGTTTGTTGAAAATCTTTTTCTCCAAAAAAAGCTTTTGTTGGTTTAAATAAATTAAACAATTTAGAGACTATAGTACCTACTCCGCTAAAGTGGTTATTTCTATATTTACCCTCAAGTTCTTTATCTAGGTCTTGAAAATCAAAATTCTCTATTTTTAATTTATTTTCATACATCTCAGAAATTTCCGGGTTAAAAACAAAAATATTCTTTGAAATTTCGTAAATCATTTTTAGATCTTTTTTTATGTTTTTTGGGTAATTATTAAGATCTTGTTTGTTATTAAATTGAGTTGGGTTGACAAAAATAGTTACCCAAACCACTTCACAGCTCTGGACTGCTTTTTTTAATAAAGAGAGATGTCCTTGATGTAATGAGCCCATAGTTGGCACCAGTCCAATAGTTTTTTTTAAGTCTTTTGCTTTATCAATACTTTTTTCAACTTGAGACTTTAGAGTATATAACTGCATTTAATAAAACTTTAACAGTGTGTATGTGTATAAATATGAGGTAAATCTAACATAATTTTTGTAATTTTGCATTTCAATTTAATTGAGTCTAAAGAAAGGATTTTATGACTGGAAAAAAAGTACTTTACGTATCCTCCGAAGTTATACCGTATTTACCTAACAACGATATATCAACATTAACATACAGTTTACCTAAAGTAGTAAATAAAAATGGTGGCCAAACTAGAATTTTTATTCCAAAGTATGGCTTAATTAATGAAAGAAGGCATCAACTTCACGAAGTAATTAGGCTTTCTGGAATGAACCTTATTATTGATGATTTAGATATGCCGTTAATAATTAAAGTTGCATCTATTCCAAAGGAAAGAATGCAGGTGTATTTTATTGATAACGATGAATACTTTAAGAATAGATTACTTGACTCTGACAAAAAGAAAAAGTTGTATGATGATAATGACGAAAGAGCGATTTTCTTTGCTAAAGGGGTGGTTGAAACTATTAAAAAACTAAATTGGACTCCAGACATAATTCATGTTCACGGATGGATCGCTTCATTAATGCCTTTATACCTGAAACAATATTATAAAGACGAGCCTCTTTTTTCAAAATCTAAGGTCGTAACTTCGATATACGATAATGAGATTATAGGTAACTTAAGCTCAGGTATCATTAATAAAATAAAGTTTGACGAGGTTGAAAGTGAAACTTTAAATGTTTTAAAGAATCCAACCTATGAAAATTTATATAAGTTATCCATAATGAATTCAGATGGAGTTGTCTTTGCTTCTGAAAACATTAAAAAATCCTATTTAGATGTTGCTGCCAATTCCAAAATACCTGTACTTAAATGTGGTTTTAAAGACGGATTTGAAAAAGAGTACATGAACTTTTATAACGACAAGATTTTAAACTAATTATTTTGAAAAAGTTTTACATCATACTAACACTATTAATAGTTTTTGTTTCTTGTAATAAAGATTACAAAACTGTAGGTCTTAATCTAATCGACAATAATGCATTTAGCACGAACCTTAAAGAAATCCCAGTTAATGTAAAAATGCGAAGTATTCCGCCTTATGTTTCCAACACGTTATCAACATTTCAAATAGGAGAATATAATGACAACCTTTACGGATCATCCAAAGTAAGTTTTTTAGGTCAAATTAATTTTGAGGATCCTAACTTAGTCTTTGGAGATTATAAACAATCCGATGAAGATAATCCAGATGATAATATTTCTCGTATTCCAGAATTAGAAACAATTAAAAATGTTTTTTTAGACATTCCTTTTTTTACTAATGTTGATGATGATGATAACGATGGTGTTATAAATATCTATGATGTAGACAGTACAGACCCTTACAGTGACTCTGATGGTGATGGCGTTTCAGATGCTGACGAATCTAATTTAGGTCAAAATCCTTTAGATGAAGATACAGATGGCGATGGAATTTTAGATGGAGAAGATACTGAATCTATAAATCCTTATGCAGGAAGAACTCTTTATGAACTAGATTCTTTGATAGGAAATACTGAAGCTACTTTTAAATTAAAAGTTAGCGAGTTAGATTATTTCTTAAGGCCTTACGATCCTGATTCAAACTTTGAAAAATTTCAAAAATACTACTCAAATAATACACTTCCTGAAAATTTTTCAGGTTACACATTATTTGATGATGAAGTAAAAATAGACTCTAATGAATTAGTGTTTTACAATGAAGATGATCCTGAAACAGAAGAGGATGACGAGTCAGAAGTTGTAAAAGAAAGGTTAACACCAAGAATTAGAGTTGAATTAGATCATGATTTTTTTCAATCAAAATTTTTAGATCAAGAAGGTTCCCAAGAAATTTCAAACTTAGATAATTTTAAGCTCTACTTTAAAGGTATAGTGTTAGAAACTTATGATTTTTCTGATCCACTACTTATGATTTTAAATTTTAACGAATCTGAAATAAGAGTTGTCTATGAATTTCAAAAATATAATAAGCAAGATACTCCAGATGATACTGCTGATGACACGGTTGATACTGAAGAAGCTCAGTTTTTATTTAAAATGGGAGGTGTTAAATTAAATTCATTCAAACATGATGCTTACCCTGGTTATGTCTACTCTGCCATCGCAGATACTATAACAAATCCAGAAAGAGTTTATTTAAAAGGAGGTCAGGGTGTTATGGCTGAAATTGAATTATTCAAAGATGACAATGGAGTTGATATCCTTGAAGAAATTAGATCAAAAGAGTGGTTGGTTAATGAAGCAAATATTTCAATGTATATTGACAAAGAGATGCTTTCATCCAATGGCGGAATTGTAGAGCCATCTCGACTGTATCTTTATGATTTAGTTAATAAAGCTCCGGTCATTGATTATTTTGTTGATAATTCAGCTGGACAAAAATCTTATCAAAACAAAGTAATTCATGGTGGTTTAATTGAACTAGATGAGGACAAAAATGGATTAATGTATAAAATTCGTATTAGCGAACATATTAAAAATATTGTTAGAAAAGATTCTACTAACGTAAAACTAGGTCTAGTAGTATCTTCTGACATTAGTAACACAATTAATATAGAAGTTGAAGATTCTGATTTTATGACTTTCACACCTCTTTCTTCTGCTATTAATCCCCTAGGGACTGTTCTTATTGGTCCAAGTCCAAGTGCAGAAAATTTTGATAAGAGAATGAGATTAAATTTGTTCTATACTGAAGTTAATAATTAGATGTTTTAGCTCTATCCGAGCTCCATTCTTTACTTAAAAAACTAGTTTTCCAATACACAAGACAGTTCATAAGAATACTCCTTTTAGTCGATGAAATAATTGATCCAAACAAAAGATTTACAAATCTTGAAACAATAAGTGTCAAATGAAGGCTTAAAGCATAAAAACTTTTGAAATGATTTTGAATGTATATATGAGAGGATTTTATAACTTCAGTCTTTGTCATTAAAGTAATAGTTTTGTTTTTTCTTGATGATTCTCCATGATAATGAATACATTTCCAATTATTGAATAATGACACTTTTAAGTTTAAGCGCTTAGCTCTTCGACATAAATCCATATCCTCATAATACATCCAATAATTTTCGTTCCATCCATTTAATTTCGCGAAATCAGTTTTTCTTATAAGAACAAATGATCCAGAAATCCAGTCCGGGAAAGAAATTTCTTCAGCATTCATTTTTTTATATGTCAAACCTCTAAATATTCTATTAAATATTCTTAAAAAACCAGTAATTGTCCATATGTCTAAAAACAATCCGTAGGCATTTGTGTTGCTACCATTTTGATTTAACTGCTTAATTCCAATCAATCTATGTTCCTTGTTTGAATTAGAATATTTAATTAAAGAGAAAAGAGAATTTGAATCTAAAATTGTATCTGGATTTAAAAATAATAACCATTTTGATTCTGCATGTGAAGCACCAATATTACATCCCCTTGCAAATCCTAAATTATTTCTATTTTCAATCCAATTAACTTGCTTGTATTTGTTTTGAAAATCTTTAAATTTATTGTCGTTAGAGAAGTTATCAACTACAATTATTTGAGTATTTATATGACATTGGTTTTGAATACTTTTTAAACACAATGTTAGTTTTTCCCAAGATTTATAATTTACAATTATAATTGTTAGGTCAATTATCATTATAGTTTTTTTCTTAATCTTGCTACAGGTGCTCCAAGCATTTCTCTATATTTTGCAACTGTCCTTCTAGCAATAGGATATCCTTTTTCATTGATTCTTTTAGTAAGCTCATCATCTGTTAACGGCTTTGATTTATTTTCATTATTAATGATATTTTGAAGTTCTTTTTTTATTTCAATTGTTGAAACTTCAACTCCTTTGTCATTTGTTATCCCTTCAGAAAAGAATGATTTTATTAGTTTTATTCCATAAGGAGTGTCTACATACTTACTATTAGCAACTCTTGAAACTGTGGAGATGTCCATTCCAATCTTTTCTGCAATATCTTTTAATATCATAGGCTTCAAGTTACTTTCATCTCCACTTAAAAAATATTTATTTTGAAATTCCATTATGGTTTTCATTGTGATAAGTAATGTTTGATTTCTTTGATTAATAGCATCAATAAACCATTTAGCTGAATCAAGTTTTTGTTTAATAAATGTAACGGCTTGTTTATGACTTTTAGAAATATTTTTATTTTCCTGATAACCAGATAACATATTTTTATATTCGTTTGAAACAAAAAGTTCAGGCGCGTTTCTAGAATTTAAATTTAATGTGAGTTTATTTTCAATAATTTCAATTTTAAAATCAGGAATTATTGTTGAATTCATTTTTGTTGGTTCAGAAAATGCTGAACCCGGTTTAGGATTAAGCTTTTCAATTTGTTTTATTGCCTGTCTTAATTCATCTTCTGTGATACTAAGCTTATGAATTATTTTTTTGTAATGTTTTTTGATGAATAAATCAAAATTATTATTTAAAATATTAATAGCATGTATTGCCGAGCTTGACTCTTTTTTTCTTCTTAATTGAAGAATTAAGCATTCTTGCAAATCTCTTGCTCCAACTCCCGGAGGATCCAATAGATGAATTTTATTTAAAATTTTAGTTACGGAATTAATGTCTGTATAAATCCCCATCGTAAAAGCTAAGTCATCAACAATATCAACTATATCAGTTCTTATATAACCAGATTGATCTACACTCCCAACTAAAAATTCTGCAATTTTAGAGTCATCTTCATTAAGGTTAAAAGGGGTCAATTGTTTTTTTAAAAATTCATTGAAACTTATACCTGAAACAAATGGTAACGATTTTTCTTCATCATCATCACTATAATTATTAGTTTTTAATTTATAGTCTGGAATATCATCATCACTAAGATAGTCTTCAACGTTAAGCTCAGAATCTTCATTTTTTGGTTCTTGTTCATAGTCAGATTCAGTTTCATATAAATCCTTTTCATTTTCTTTTCCTGTTTCTAGGGCAGGATTTTCTTCAATTTCTCTTGATAGTCGATCTTCCAGTTCCTGAAGTGGAAGTTCGATCAACTTCATCAATTGAATTTGTTGAGGCGATAATTTTTGAGAAAGTTTTAATTGTAAAAACTGCTTGAGCATTTGCTTTAATAAATATTAAAAGTACAAAAAAACTTGATGAAGAATTATATACTAAAATTCGGCATTTTTTGGTGTTCTTGGAAATGGAATAACATCTCTTATATTTGACATTCCTGTAGCAAATAAAATAAGTCTTTCAAGTCCTAGTCCAAAACCACTGTGTTTAACACTTCCGTATTTCCTTAAATCAAGATACCACCACAATTCTTTTTCGTCAATATTTAGTTCTGAAATTCGTTCTTTTAACACATTTAGCCTTTCTTCTCTTTGGGAGCCTCCAACAATTTCACCTATTCCAGGAAATAAGATATCCATTGCTCGTACAGTCTTTCCGTCTTCATTCATTCTCATATAAAAAGCCTTAATTTTAGCAGGATAATCGTGGATAATTACAGGTTTTTTAAAATGTTTTTCAACCAAAAAACGTTCATGTTCACTTTGCAAATCAACTCCCCATTCATTTATTGGATACTTGAATTTTTTCTTTTTATTAGGCTTTGAGTTTCTGAGAATATCAAATGCTTCTGTGTAATTTATTCTCACAAAATCATTACTCACAACAAAGTTCAATCTCTCAATTAAATTAAGTTCATTTCTGTCTTTTAAGGGTTTTGTTTTGTCTTCGTTTATCAATCTTTCATTTAGAAAAAACAAATCTTCTTTACAATCATCCATTACATATTTTAAAACATTTTTTATAAAATCTTCTGCCAAGTTCATGTTGTCATCTAAATCACAAAATGCCATTTCTGGTTCAACCATCCAAAATTCAGCTAAATGTCTAGATGTATTAGAATTTTCTGCTCTAAATGTGGGTCCAAAGGTATAAACATTACCCAGCGCCATCGCCATACTCTCTGCTTCAAGTTGGCCAGATACCGTAAGATTTGTTTCTTTTCCAAAGAAATCTTTGGAATAATCAATTTGATTAGCGTTATCCAACCCTGCGTTATTTATGTCTAATGTAGTTACTTTAAACATTTCTCCTGCTCCTTCGGCATCACTTCCAGTTATGATGGGTGTATTTACATAAACAAATCCACTTTCTTTAAAGTATTTATGTATTGCGTACGATATGCTAGATCTGATTCTAAATATTGAACTAAATGTATTGGTTCTTATTCTAAGATGAGCATTTTCTCTTAAAAACTCTAAACTATGTTTTTTAGGCTGTATTGGATAATCTTCAGGGTCACATTTACCTAATATTTTAATTTCTGTAACTTTAATTTCAATTTTTTGTCCTTTTCCTAGGCTTTCAACTAAAATTCCAGAAATTTCAACAGAGGCTCCTGAGTTAATATTATTTAAAATTTCATTATCAGTGTTTTCAAAATCCACGACACATTGAATACTTTTGAATGTAGATCCATCGTTTAAAGAAATAAATCTATTGGCTCTAAATGTTTTAACCCATCCCTGAACTTTAATGTTTTTTGAAATGGGAGTGTTTAAAAATAAATCTTTAACTGTCATGTTTGAGTAAATGTTTAAATATCTGATTCAAATATAAAGTTTTGAATTGGTTTTTTATAAAATTAATCAGAGTCTAATTTTATTTTAGCCTCCTTCATATCTGTTTTATTGGATATGTTTTTTTCTAAGGATATTAAGAGCGAAGGTAACAGAACTAAATTAGCTAACATTGCAAAAAGTAATGTAGTAGAAACTAGTCCACCCAGTGCAATTGTTCCACCATAACTAGAGGTCATGAAAACCGAAAACCCAAAAAACAGGACAACAGATGTGTAAAACATGCTAATTCCAGTTTCCCTAAGGGATGAAAATACAGATTTTCTTATTTTCCAATTATTAGCAATCAACTCCTGTCTATATTTTACAAGAAAATGAATAGTATCATCAACAGATATTCCAAAAGCTATACTAAAAACTAGAATAGTTGAGGGCTTTATCGGGATATTTAAAAACCCCATGACTCCGGCAGTAAATAGAAGAGGAAGAATATTGGGAACTAATGAAATAATCACCATTTTATATGATCTAAATAAATAGGTTATCATTAATGAGATAAGAATAATTGCTAAAAAAAGAGAAATAAGTAAGTTCTTTATTAAAAATTTAGTTCCCTTAAGGTAGCCAAGTGTTTTTCCGGTCAGCGAAACATCGAACCTGTCTTCAGGGAAATATAATTCTATACCTTTAAGTAAACTTGCTTCAATTCCTTCCATTCTTTCTGTATCAATTTCACCAATCATTGTAGTAATTCGAGCTATTTGACCTGTTTCATTTATATAACTATTATTTTCTCCAAGTTTAAGTTTTGAATTTTTTAAGTATCCTGAAATGAAAGTGTTCTCTTGAGACGATGGTAATTGAAAATAATTAGGATTACCATTATAAAAAGACTGTTTTATATACTTTGAAATATTAACTACCGAAATAGGACTCGATAGCTCAGGAATTTTTAAAATATGTTCATGAAAATCATTCATTCTTTTAAGATTGGCGAGTCGAGTCATTCCATTTTTTCTTCGACTGTCTATCATTATTTCTAACGGAAGAACTCCCTTAAATTCTTTTTCAAAAAACTTGATGTCTCTAACAAATTCAGACTTTGCAGGCATGTCTTCAATTAAGTTTCCGGAAATTTCAATTTTGTTCATTCCAACTATACTTATACATAAACAAAGTATTGAAATTATAAAAACAGGAATTCTTCTTTTTTTAACTGTATTTCCTAAAAAATCAACAAAAGAGTTTAACCAATCATTATTTAAATGTTTTAAATGCTTTTTTTTAGGTAAGGGTAAAAAACTATAAATGATTGGGATTAATAAAATAGACAGTATAAAAATGACCATAATATTTATTGATGCAACTACCCCAAATTCTTTTAAAACCTGACTGTCTGTCAAAATAAATGTTGCAAATCCACAAGCTGTTGTAATATTTGTCATCAATGTTGCATTACCAATTTTTGAAATAACTCTTTGCAGAGATCTAGCTTGATTACCGTGCTTTTTTACTTCGTGCTGATATTTGTTAATTAAAAAGATACAGTTAGGAACTCCAATTACAATTATAAGAGGCGGTATCAAAGCAGTTAGAACAGTTATCTCAAACTGTAACAATCCAAGAACTCCAAGAGCCCACATTACTCCAGTAATTACAACAGACAAAGTAATTAATGTTGCTCTGTATGATCTAAAAAAGAAAAAGAATATAAAAATTGTAACACAAATAGCTATTATTACAAATTTCCCTATCTCATCCATAATATTTTGAGCATTCATAGTTCTGATGTAGGGCATGCCAGAGATTCTAACATTTAAATTGCTCTGTTTCTCAAATTCTTTTATTGAAGGAATAAAAATATTATTTACAAAATCTATTCGTTCAATATTATTAATTACTTCTTTATCTAAATATATAGCTGTTTGTATTGTTCCTGTTTTTTTATTGAACAAGATGTTTTCATAAAACGGAAAATCATTAAACAGTAAAGCTTTAAATTCAGTTATTTTTTTATTACTTGTGAATGACTCATTTTTCAAGGAATCAATCGTAAATTCTTTCTTTATTTTATCTTTTTTAATTATTGGAAAGTTTCCAACGTGTAAAACATTGTTAACCTCTTTTTTTAATTTAAAAGAATCACTGAGTTTTATCCAAGCATTAAAATTTGTTGTATCAAATAATAATGAGTCATTTACAGCTATTATTAATAGATTACCCTCTTCACCAAATACATCCACAAAATCATTATATGCTATATTAAAAGGGTGATCATTAGGCATTAGATTCGCTTCAGAATAACTGAAACGAATATTTTTCCATTGGGTTGAAAGGAAAATAGTATTAATTAAAACAAGAACTAATAAAAGAATTCTATTTCTTAAAATTAATCGAGCAAATTTTTCCCAACCTATGGAACTTTTTGATTTACTCATGGACTATTTTATTCAAAATATGTAGTTTAAATAGAAAGAATTTCTTTTTCTTTGGAAGAGAAAATTTCATCAATTTTAGAGATGTAATTATCTGTTAAAGTTTGAATTTCTTTTTCTGAAATTGCTTTATGATCAGTAGAGATTTCAATCTTTTTAATTTCATTATTAGCATCTTTTCTAGAATTTCTAATACTAATTTTAGCATCTTCAATTTCAGATTTTGCAATTTTTACTAATTCTTTTCTTCTTTCTTCAGTCAAAGGAGGAATACTTATAATAATTGACTCTCCATTATTCATAGGGTTGAATCCTAAATTAGCAATTTGAATTGCTTTTTCGATATCTTGTAGTTTATCTTTTTCCCATGGTTGGACAGAGAGTGTTTGAGCATCTGGAGTGCTAATATTAGCTATTTGAGACAATGGAGTGGTTGATCCATAATAGTCTAACTTAACACTTGAAAGCATTGTGGGATTTGCTTTTCCAGCTCTAATATTTAGCAATTCTCTTTCAAGATGCTTTACTGCATTTGTCATTGATTCCTCGCATGCTTCAATAATAAATTCTAATTCTTCCAAAATTAATTTTTTATAGATGTACCAATTTTTTCGCCATTGATTATATTCAATAGATTACCTGATTTATTCATATTAAAAACTATGATAGGTAAGTTGTTTTCTTGACTTAAAGTAAATGCAGTAGAATCCATTATTTTTAAATTCTTTTTTATTACATCATTGAAAGAAATAGTGTCATATTGAATGGCGTTTTCGTTTTTTTCTGGATCAGAATCATAAACTCCATCAACTCTAGTTCCTTTTAATATAACATCAGCATTAATTTCAATTGCTCTTAAAACCGCAGCAGAATCAGTCGTAAAAAAAGGATTTCCAGTTCCACCTCCAAAAATCACTACTCGTTTTTTTTCTAAATGTCTTACTGCTTTCCTTTTGATATAAGGTTCAGCGACTGCTTCAATTTTGATAGCGGTTTGTAATCTTGTTTGTACGTTTTCTTCTTCAAGGGCACTTTGTAATGCCATACCATTGATAACTGTCGCAAGCATTCCCATATAGTCACCTTGAACACGGTCAATTCCATTACTAGCAGCTGAGACACCCCTAAATATATTGCCACCTCCAATAACTACAGCAACCTCAAGGCCAAGCTCAGTTACAGATTTAATTTCTTTTGCATATTGAGCGATTCTTTTAGGATCAATTCCATAACTTCTGTCACCTAATAATGCTTCACCACTAAGTTTTAGTAATACTCTTTTATAAATCATTAATGTAAATATAGTTAATGATTACAATTAAATTAAAAAAAGAATAGTATTGAATGTTTTAAAAAATTAGGATAAACTAACTCTTTTAAAATCTGTAACAGTTAAATTACTGTCAACAGATTTAACATAGTTTGCAACACTTTGTTTATTATCTTTAATATAAGCTTGATTTACTAAGGTGTTATCTTTGAAAAATCTTTTCAATTTACCTTTAGCTATATTATCAAGCATTGCTTCTGGTTTGCCTTCTTGTCTAAGCTGATCTTTTGCTATTTCAATTTCTTTTTCAATTGTTTTTTGGTCAACACCATCCTCGTCAAGCGCTATTGGGTTCATTGCAGCTGCTTGCATTGCCACATTTTTCGAAGCCTCTTCGATACCTTCAACAGAGCTTGAAAATCCTACTAAAGTGGCAATTTTGTTTCCAGCATGAATATATTTTCCAACATATCCAGCAGAAACTTTTTCAAAGTTACCAATTACTAATTTTTCTCCAATGACTCCAGTCTGTTGAATTAACTTTTCACTTACACTCATAGAATCAATTTCACAGTTTAAAAAATCATCTAATGTTTCATGTGAAATAGCTAATTCAGCAAGTTCATTTGCTAAGGCAACAAAGGATTCGTTTTTAGCGACAAAATCTGTTTCACAGTTAAGGGATACAATAACTCCAGTAGAATTATCCGAACTAACTTTTGCAATTGCAGCTCCTTCAGAAGATTCTCTATCAGCTCTTTTAGCTGCAACTTTTTGCCCCTTTTTTCTTAAAATTTCTATAGCAGCTTCAGTATCGCCATTGGCTTCAACTAAGGCATTTTTACAATCCATTATCCCAGCTCCTGAAATTTTTCTAAGATTGTTTACTTCTGATGCAGTTATTTTTGTCATAATTATTCTTCTGTTTTTTTAGACACTCTAGTTCTTTTCTTTTTTTCTTTTACTTCAGTTTTTACTTCAGCTTTATCGTTTGATGATTCATCAGATTTTTTTGAACCTTCTTCTTTTTCCTTTTTAACTTCAGCAACCTCTTTTTCTTTTTTTCTTTCAGATAATCCTTCTTTAATAGCTGAAGAAACATGGCTTAAAACTATATCTATAGATTTAGATGCGTCATCATTTGATGGAATAGCGTAATCAACCTCTCTAGGATCACAATTTGTATCAACCATGGCAAAAATTGGAATATTTAATTTTTGAGCTTCACGAATAGCAATATGTTCTCTTCGGATATCTACAACAAATAAAGCACCAGGAAGTCTAGTCATGTCTGTTATCGAACCAAGATTTTTTTCTAATTTAGCTCTTAGTCTATCTATTTGTAATTTTTCTCTTTTAGATAAAGCTTCAAAAGTACCATCTTGTTTTGTTCTGTCAATTGCAGACATTTTTTTAACAGCTTTTCTAATTGTTACAAAATTTGTAAGCATACCTCCAGGCCATCTTTCAGTAATGTAAGGCATATTGACATCAGCAGCTGTTTTAGATACTAGATCTTTTGCTTGTTTTTTGGTAGCAACAAATAAAATTTTTCTTCCTGAGGAAGCAATTTTAGATAAAGCCGAAGAGGCTTCTTCAATTTTAGATGCTGTTTTGTAAAGATTAATAATATGTATCCCATTCTTTTCCATATGAATGAAAGGAGCCATATTGGGATTCCATTTTCTTGTTAAGTGTCCAAAATGAACACCGGCCTCCAGTAGAGGTTTAATTTCAATTTTTGTCATTTTTTTTAGTTTACGTTCCGTAGTATGATTAGCAATAAATTTTAAATTTATTTAGATGCTAAACTAACTTTCGCTAAGCGAAATACGACAACAGGTTAATTTCAATATTTATATGAACTGTGTAACAATAATCGAGTCGAATTAACGCTTCGAGAATTGGAATTTTTTTCTTGCTTTCTTTTGACCAAATTTCTTTCTTTCAACCATTCTCGGGTCTCTAGTTAAAAGGCCTTCTTTCTTTAGCGCTGGACGATTTTCTTCATCAATTTGGCATAAAGCTCTTGATATAGCTAATCTCACAGATTCTGCTTGTCCATTTATTCCACCACCATAAACATTTACTTTAACATCATAAGAAGAACTTGTTTCTGTTATTGCAAATGGTTGATTTACCTTGTATTGAAGAATATCAGTTGGGAAATATTCTTTTAAAGATTTTCCGTTAATAGAATATGTTCCTTTACCTTTAGAAAGATATACTCTTGCAACTGATTTTTTTCTTCTACCTATTTTATGAATTACTTCCATATTATTTTAAATCATTTAAATTTATCAACTTTGGATTTTGCCCTTCGTGCTTATGATTTTCACCAACATATACTTTTAAATTTCTAAAAAGGGCGGCACCTAATTTGTTTTTTGGCAACATTCCTTTTACAGATTTCTCAACTAATCTTGCAGGATCTTTAGCAAATAGTTCAGTAGCAGTTAATGACCTTTGCCCACCAGGGTATCCAGTGTGTCGAATATATTCTTTGCTTTCCCATTTATTGCCTGAAAGCGTTATTTTTTCTGCGTTAATAACGATAACGTTATCACCACAATCAACATGAGGAGTAAAGCTAGGCTTGTATTTTCCTCGAATAAGTTTAGCTATTTTAGAGCACATTCTTCCTAGAGCGTGTCCGCTTGCATCAACAATAACCCAGTTTTTATCAACTGTTTCTTTATTTGCTGAGATTGTTTTGTATGTTAAAGAATCCAAAATATTTAATTTTTTAAAAAAGCATTATACATGCCTTTAATTGGCCTGCAAATCTACAATAATAAATCAAATCTGCAAACCAGTAATTAAACAAATTATTAATGAGCTTCAAACCAGTTTGAACCAGTACCCATATCTACTTTTAAAGGGATTGTAATATCATATGCATTTTCCATTTCATTTTGAATTATTTCTTTCATTTCTTTCATTTCAGTATTATAAATTTCAAAGACTAATTCATCATGAACTTGAACAAGCATTTTAGATTTAAAATTATTGTTTTCTATTCTTTTTTGGATTTTAATCATTGCAAGTTTTATAATATCTGCAGCACTACCTTGAACAGGAGCATTTACTGCATTTCTTTCAGAAGCTCCTCTAACTATAGGGTTCCTTGAATTAATATCTTTTAAATATCTTTTTCTTCCTAAAATTGTTTTAACATAACCATTCTCTCTAGCAAAATTTATCTGTGATGATATATAATTTTTTAATTTAGGATATGCTTCATAATAGGAATCTATCAATTCTTTTGACTCTTTTCTTGATAAAGAAGTTTGATTACTAAGTCCAAACGCTGAAACACCATATATAATTCCAAAATTTACAGTCTTAGCGTTACTTCTTTGCTCAGAAGTCACATCATCAATATCAATGTTAAATACTTTTGCTGCTGTTGAGCTGTGAATGTCTTGATCATTTTTAAATGCTAAAATCATGTTTGGATCTTTACTTAAACAAGCTATTACACGTAATTCTATTTGGGAGTAATCAGCAGAAAGCATAGTATAATTTTCATTATTGCAGATAAATGCTTTTCTAATTTCTCTTCCTCTTGGATTTCTAATTGGAATGTTTTGTAAATTAGGATTATTACTACTCAGTCTCCCTGTTGAAGCTACAGCTTGATTAAATTCAGCATGAACTCTTAATGTATTAGAATTAATTTGTTTTGGAAGAGCGTCTACATAGGTGTTTAATAATTTTTGTAAAGATCTCCATTCAAGAACTTTTTCCACAATCAGATGTTCTGATGAAAGTTTTGACAAAATTTCTTCACTTGTTGAAAATTGACCAGATTTTGTTTTTTTTGGCTTTTCTACAATTTTCATTTTATTAAAAAGTACTTCTCCAAGTTGTTTTGGTGAAGCAAGATTAAATTCTTCATTTGAAATCTCAAAAATGATTTTTTCAAGTTCATTTAAATCTCTATGAAATTTAATTGAAAGTTCATTTAAAAAATATGAATTTAGTTTTATTCCGTTGCCTTCCATAACCAGTAATACTTTCAACAAGGGCATTTCTATGTCTTCAAAAAGATTTAATAATTCTCCGTTTTTTAAATCTTTTTTCAATTGATTGCTTAATTGAAAATTTAAATCCGATTTTTCCATACATATTTGAATTTCAGATTCGTTTTCTAAATCTGGAGAATAATTCAAATATGTTTGACAAGATGTTTTAAAATCGTGATTAAGGTCAGGGTTAACTAAGTAATGTGCTATTTTATTATCAAAATATTTTCCTTTAATTTTTATATCTAAATCACCTAAAAGTTTAAACTGATGTTTTAAGTCAAATCCAATAATTTTTAAATCTTCCCTCTCAAATATTTTCTTAATTTCGTTTAACGTTTGAGAATCTTTTTTTTCTAAAGTGATGAAGTAGCTCTTGTCTTTATTCCAACTAAAACTTAACCCAAAACTATTTTCTTTTTCTTGAAACTTAAATATTTCAAGTGAAATTTTATTTTGGTTTTTTAAGATGGATAAGGTTAGTTTTTTTGAAAGTTTACTTTCATTTTTTTGATAAAATTTAGATGAATTTAAAAAAGTGTTTTTTTCTTTATTTAAAGTAGTGTCTGATTGACCGGGAACATTAAATAAATCATATTGAATATCTTTCTTTTCGATTTTAAAAGTCTGTTCTTTAGCTAAATCTTCTTGTTTTTCCTCAACAAAAATTCTCTTAAAATTTTCTTTCATTCTGGTAAACTCCAGTTCCTCAAAAATTTCATAAACATTTTTATGATTAGGATTATCTAGTTTAAAGTCGACAAAATCATATTCAATAGGAACGTCCAGCATTATAGTTGCTAACTTTTTTGAAAGAATACCTTTTTCTTTATTTGCCTCAATTTTTTCTCTTAATTTCCCTTTAATTTCAGATGTATTTTCAAGCAATTTTTCGATTGAACCGTAAAGGTTTATAAATTTCTTAGCAGTTTTTTCGCCAACACCAGGTAAGCCTGGAATATTATCAACAGAATCACCCATCATGCCTAGAAAGTCAATTACCTGCTTAGGATCGGTAACTTCAAATTTTTGTTGAACTTCTTTTATTCCCCATATTTCAATACCATTTCCCATTCTAGCAGGTTTGTACATAAAAATATTTTCAGAAACTAACTGTGCAAAATCTTTATCAGGTGTTACCATAAAGACTTCAAAATTATTTTTTTCCGCATCTTTTGCAACTGTACCTATTATATCATCTGCTTCATACCCTCTTTTCATTAAAATTGGTATCCCCATTGCTTTTAAGATATTATGAATGTAAGGGACGGCAATTTTAATTGCGTCTGGAGTTTCGTGTCTATTAGCTTTGTATTCTTCAAACATTTCAACCCTATCACTAGACCCTCCTAAATCAAATGCAACCGCAATATTATCTGGTTTTTCTCTTTTAATTAAATCCAATAGTGAATTCATAAAACCCATAATAGCACTTGTATCCATTCCTTTAGAATTTATTCTGGGGTTTTTTATAAATGCATAATATCCTCTAAAAATTAATGCATAGGCATCAACTAAGAATAGTTTTTTTCTATTGTTCATATATATATATTATATATTTTTGACTTCTAATTTAAAAAAATATAATCTTGAGATGGTTATTTATTATCGTTGTTTTTTTATTAATTGAAATATACGCTTTTCAAGCCTTTAAAACATTAACTAAAAATAATTGGATAATAAAAATATATACAATTATAAATGTAATTGTATTTGCAAACTTCTTTTTCAGACTGTTTAATATATATTTTCAAAATTTAGATTATTCCGACATTTTTTATAATTATCTGTCTGTTCCATTTGCTCTACTCTTTACTTTATTATGTTTTAAATTGATTATTATTTCTTTTCTTTTCTTTGAAGATTTGATTAGACTCATAGAATCAACAATTAAATTCTTTTTTTCTAGTTCATCAGATTCTTTTTTGGTTCAAAGAAGAGAATTTTTGAGTAAACTAGCAATTTTAGTTGCTTCAATTCCAATTCCATTTGTTATCCATGGTATTTTTAAGGGAAGATATAATTACAGAGTATTTAATTATGAATTAGAATTTGATGATCTGCCAGATGATTTTGACGGTTATCAATTAACTCATATTTCAGATATTCACAGTGGAAGTTTAAACAATAGAAATAACGTTGAGTATGCGATAGATTTAATTAATAAACAAAATTCTGATCTTATTTTATTTACTGGAGATATAGTAAACAACAAGTCTAATGAATTAATAGAATGGAAGACATTATTCTCAAAACTTAAGGCAAAAGATGGTAAGTATTCAGTTTTAGGAAACCATGATTATGGCGATTATGTACAGTGGAGCTCCAAAAATGAAAAAAAATTAAATTTTCAAATGCTTCTAGATATTCAAAAAGAAATGGGGTTTAATTTATTGTTAAATGAGAATACCAAAATCAATAAAAATAATAGTTCAATTTCTTTAGTTGGTGTAGAAAATTGGGGAAAAGGTCGTTTTAAGAAAAAAGGTGATATCGATATGGCTTGCTTAGGGCTTACAAATTCTGATTTTAAAATTGTCATGAGTCATGATCCATCCCATTGGGATAAAGTATTAATAGATCACAAAACCCATTTTCATTTAACATTAAGTGGTCACACTCATGGAATGCAGTTTGGCATTGAAATTCCAGGGTGGATTAGTTGGAGTCCTGTTAAATGGGCCTATAAATATTGGGCAGGTATTTATAATAAAAAAAATCAGTTTATAAATGTTAATAGAGGATTTGGTGTTTTAGGTTTTCCGGGAAGAATTGGTGTTTACCCTGAAATATCAGTGATTAAGCTCAAAAAATCATAGTTTTTTAAAAAAACCTTATTTTAGTATAAATTCAATATTGACACATGTCAAAATTTGGTGAACTTATTAATTTAGAAGTACCAATTCTATTAGACTTCTATGGTGATGGGGATGATTCTTCAAAGGCAATGCATCCTGTGCTTAGAGATGTTGCGGCTGCAATTGGAGATAAAGGAAAAGTAATTAAAATTAATGTAGATCAAAATAATGAGCTATCTGAAGCTCTAAGAGTAAAAGGATTACCGACATTAATGATTTATAAATCTGGAGAAATGGTTTGGAGACAAAGCGGAGAACAAGACGCCAACACTTTGATTAATTTAATTAATGATTTTATTTAAACCCTCTCCAATTAATTCTAACTCTTTTATTTCTTTTATTACATAATCTTTCTCACTATCATATTCTTGTATTAATCCAACTAGTGATCTTAATTCAAAATAATCGTTAAGAATAGACTGAGAATATTCCTCTTTTTTATCTTCCTGCATAGACATTATTATTGCAATTCTTTCCTTAAATTGAGATGATATCTTAATGTATAACTCTCTAGCAAGTTCATTGCTCTCTGAAATAAAAAGCTGACGTAAAAAGGGGCTAAGTAAAGTGTAATATTCATAATCCCCATAAAGTTCAGACACAAACTCAGTTGAACTTATATATTGTTTTACAGCTTGAGATTTTAGACTATTATTTTTAGACTTTAAAAGAGTTTCTAAAAGAGACCTATATCTTTCCGTATCAGTTATAATACTTTCAGCAAAACTGTATATTGAAAATTTAGAATTTTTTGAATTAGATAGTTGAGAATAGTATTTTAAATTTTCATCATATTTAACAGAAAGCTTTTGGTAAAGATCATCACCTTTATCATATTTATTTATTTTATAATAGGTTGAGATGTAAGGTTCTAAAAGACTATAATATCCAAAATAATCAATAGGCATTTTTTTAATAGATAAATCTAATATTTCTTCTGCTTTTTGATATTCTTTATCTGCAATAAGTTGTTTTGCAAGTCTATGAAGATTTCCTCTAAATGAAATACTGTTTTTTCTAGTCTCAGGATCATGGTAAATCTCAGAACTCTCAGAGTTACCCCACTCCCAACTCTTAACAATATTATACATTAACGAAGAATCTATACGTCCCATTTCGTATGGATTGTTTTTGTTAATTTCTGTTTTTATTGGAATTAGCTTATAGACAAGGCCGTCAAGTTGAAGAAAATCTTTCATCCATAAATATTCAGCATCATTATAACTTCCTCCTGTAAAATAAATAGGTCTTTTCCAGTCGTTGTTTGCTAAAATATCTAGCATTAATAATTGATTTTTATATAGGCCGCTAGTTGGAAGATCAATGTCAATATAATCTACAATTAAATCCTCTTTCTCAGCTTTAACAATTCCGCTCTCTAAAACATTTTTTTTATTGATAGGTACTCTAATTTTGTTAGTTGGATAGAAAACCATGTTTTGAGTAAACATTGGAATGTTTTCTAAATCAGCACCATATTGAGTTAATAGATTTTTATATTTGGTTCGAGGATGATCACTAGAAATCCAATTCATGAAATCTTTAATATCCCACCTAACAGAATCAATTAAAGCTTCATATTTAATATAATCTCTAATACCATATGCATATTGACTATGTTTAAGTTGAGAGGGAACTGGGCTGCTATTGTAGGTACGTCTTTTCATTTGATCCATATACCAATCTGTAGCTATTAAACTTGTATTAATAGTCCTAACATCAGTCCTGTAATTTTCTATTTCTTGAGCATACCATAATGCGAAAGTATCATTATCTCCAATTGTAAAAATCATAGCATCCTTATCCTTGTCAATAGAATTTAAATAAGCTTTAGCCAAAGATTGTGCTGTATATCTGTCAGACCTGTCATGGTCATCCCAATTTTGATAACCCATTAAAAGAGGAACAGAAAGCAATAGTATACTTAATAATGGAACTGATATTTTTTCAGAAAGTATTTTTTTTAATGAATTTGATATTGAGTATAAACTAAGACCAATAAAAATAGAAAACACATAAAATGACCCAACTAGTGCATAATCTCGTTCTCGCGGTTCAAAGACTCTTTCATTTAAATAAACTTTTAGTGCTAAGCCAGTAAATAGAAATAATAGAATCACAATCCAAAATAGATTTTTATCATTTTTGAAAAGAAACAGCAGTCCTATTAATCCTAAAATTAAAGGAAGCATATAATAAGTATTCCTAGCTTTATTGTTTTTAAGATCTGAAGGTAAATTAGTTTGAGGACCAAGTCTAAATTCATCTATAAAATTTATTCCAGAAATCCAGTTACCGTTTAACAAATCATATTCCCATTTTATATCATTTTGTCTTCCACTGAAATTCCACATAAAATATCTGATATACATCGACCCAATTTGATATTTGAATAGATATTTTAAATTATTAAGTAATGATGGTTTTTCAATATCTAGATATCCGCCATATTCACTTAAAAACTTGTGATACCCTTCGGCATCGATGTCTCCTTTAGCAACACTTTGATTAAATTCATTTACAAGTTTTTTAAAATTTGTTTCTGCTAGATATTCTGGTTTAATTTGAAAATCTAAAAACCCAAAATAGTTCATGTAGTTTATCGCATGTTCTGAGCTCCACATACGAGGAAGTAGTCCAAGATGCTTACTGTTAGAATTGATTTTTCCCGACTCCCAATCATTTACAATTACATATCTTTTTGTCTTATCGTCTCTTTCATATTTGGGTTTATCATCTTTATATGGATTGGTTTCATCTTGACCTGCGTAAGCATCAGAAAACATTGGTCCGTAAAAAAGTTTTGTTTCGGGATACTGCTCTAAGTTGTAATATGCAAGTAAAGCTCTTGCATCAGATGGTGAATTTTCATTAATTACAGTATTGGCATTTGATCTAATAGGAATCATAAGCCAAGCTGAAAATCCTATAAAAATAAACATTACACAAAGCGTTAGAACATTTGTGTTAATCCAATTTTTTTTTCTAGTGTATGTTAATAAAAAAGAGAATAGGGTAATTATTAAAATGGATGTAAAAATTGTTCCAGAATTAAAAGGTAGTCTAAGGCTATTTACAAAAAACACTTCCAGATAGCCGAATAAAGCTAGGGTTGAAGGCAAAAGAAGCTTAAAAATAAAAAGCAGAACAGTTACAGAAAGAATATTTGCAATTAAAAAACTTTTTAAACTAGGATTTGGATATTTTTTGAAAAAATAAATCATTCCAATTGCAGGAATAGCCAAAAGGCCCATAAAGTGAACACCAAATGAAAGTCCCACAACAAAAGAAATTAAAATAAGCCATCTATTACCTCTTTCGTTTTCCATATCTGCTTCCCACTTAAATCCTAGCCAAAATAGAAGAGCCATTATAAATGTAGCCATGGCGTAGACTTCAGCCTCAACTGCGTTAAACCAAAAACTATCAGAAAATGAAAAACATAAAGCTCCAATCGTAGAGGAACTTATTATTTTAATTGCATTTTCATTTGTGATGTTTTCTGAAACGCCAACAATTTTCTTTCCGATTATTACTATTGTTAAATAGAGTAAATAGATAGTAAACGCACTAGCAAAGACAGACATCATATTCACCATAAATGCAATATCCTCAGGGTTTGAAGCGAACGAGGAAAAAAACGCACCAATCATTTGAAATAATGGAGCTCCTGGAGGATGCCCTACTTGTAATTTAGCTGATGTCGAAATGTATTCTGCAGCATCCCAATAGCTAGCTGTTGGCTCAACAGTCAAAAAATAAGTAGTTAATGCAATTAAAAAAACAATTAATCCTGCTACAGTATTTATTTTTTCGAATTTTCTAATATTCATTATTCAAATAATTGATTGACGAAATTAAACAATATTATCAATAAATATTTTAAATATAATTTATTTGTCTAGCTGAAACTTTAGTTTAAATAAGTCAAACACACTATTTCATATAATGATTGATTATAAGTATAATTCAGAATTTAGAAATGGGTTTGAGTTTGTGGATATAAGAATAGAATAATATTATATATTTTTGATATATGGAAAAAATGAAAGATATATTGGAAGCAGTTAATTTGTATTTTGAAGGTATTCACGAATGTGATGTTTCTAAATTGAAAGAAGTTTTTCATCCCCAATCTAGTCTCTTCGATTCGGACAAAGGTTGCATTTATGTAGAAACTATTGATAGTTTTTTAGATGATGTTTCAACAAGGGTTTCTCCAGCAATTGTCGGACAACAGATGAAAGCAGAGGTTTTGATGGTTGATTACTTGTCTTTGACAAATGCTATGGTGAAAATTAGAATCCAAACCCATAAAAGTATATTCATAGATCACTTAGCATTTGTTAAAGGTGAGAATGGTTGGAAAATTGTGTCTAAGGTTTGGCATTTAGAGAAAGAAGAAACGGAGAATAAGAAGACATATTAAGAAATTTATATTTGAAAAAAGAAGTAAAACTATAAAAGAAAAGTTTTATTTAAATAATTCAAACTTTATATTAAATTTGCCGTTCATTACACTGGCCTATGGTGTAACTGGCAACACGTCTGGTTTTGGTCCAGAAGAGTCTAGGTTCGAGCCCTAGTAGGCCAACTTTAATTAACGGTGTTTAATTAAATTCTTTGTTTTTGTAGAATTTAGTATATTTGCACTGCATTATTGAAAATTTGAGGGGGGACAATGTCCCCTTCTTTATTAAATGTATCTGATTTGAAAGAAATATTAGAAAAATTATTTATCGAATTCTTTGATGACAATAAAGAACTTTTTTTAGTGGATTTAAATGTTGATTCATTTAAAATTGATATTAAAATTGATGGTGATAACGGAGTTAAGGTTAGTGATTGCGTTTTATTGTCTAAACATATCAAAAAACATTTTGATACGGAGTTAGATGATTTTAGTTTAAACGTTAGTTCAGCTGGACTCATGTCTCCGTTAGTTACATACAGACAGTTTTTAAAAAATTTAAAAAGGAAATTGAATGTATCGTTAAAAGAAGGTGATGATATAAAAGGGAGTTTAATTAAAGTAAGCGAACAAGATATCACATTAGAATGGACCGCTCGTGAGCCTAAACCTGTTGGAAAAGGCAAAGTGACAGTTAAAAAAAATAAATTAATTGCTTTTGAAGAAATTAAAAAAGCAAATTTAGTAGTTGAATTTAATAAAATATAAGCATGGAAAATTTATCTTTAATAGAATCGTTTTCGGAATTTAAGGACGAAAAATTTATAGACAGAGTAACATTAATGTCAATACTTGAGGAGGTTTTTAGAAACACTCTTAAAAGAAAGTATGGTGACGATGATAACTTTGATATAATTATTAATCCCGATAAAGGTGATTTAGAGATTTGGAGAAATAGAATAGTTGTTGAAGATGGTGCAGTTGAGGACGAAAATCAAGAAATTTCAATTACTGAGGCTAGAAAAATCGAACCTGATTTTGAAGTTGGTGAGGACGTATCAGAAGAAGTTAAACTAGTTGATCTCGGAAGAAGAACAGTTCTTTCATTAAGACAAAATTTAGTTTCTAGAGTTCATGAGCATGATAATGGAATTATTTACAAACAATTTATTGATTTAATTGGTGAAATATATACAGCAGAAGTCCATCATATTAGACATAATGTTGTGATATTACTTGATGATGATGGCAATGAATTAATTATGCCTAAAGACCGTCAAATCCCCTCTGATTTTTACAGAAAAGGAGATTCTGTTAGAGGCGTTATTGAGTCTGTAGAATTAAAAGGAAATAAGCCCTCAATTATTTTTTCAAGAACTTCTCCAAAGTTTTTAGAAAAACTTTTTGAACAAGATATTCCTGAAGTATTTGATGGCCTAATTTCAGTTAAAAAAGTTGTTAGAATACCTGGTGAAAAAGCAAAAGTTGCTGTGGATTCATATGATGATAGAATTGATCCAGTTGGAGCCTGTGTTGGTATGAAAGGATCTAGAATTCACGGAATTGTAAGAGAACTTGGAAATGAAAACATTGATGTTATCAATTTTACTAATAACACTCAATTATTAATAACAAGAGCATTAAGTCCAGCAAAAATTTCTTCTTTAAAAATTAATGAAGAGAAAAAAACTGTAGAAGCCTTCATGGATCCAGAGCAAGTGTCGAAAGCTATTGGAAGAGGTGGACACAATATTAGATTAGCAGGTCAATTAACTGGTTATGAAATAGACGTATATAGAGAAGGAGCTGAGGAAGATGTTGAATTAACTGAATTTTCTGATGAAATTGAAGGATGGGTTCTTGAAGAATTTAAGAAAGCTGGTCTTGACACTGCAAAAAGTGTTTTAGAGCAAGATATTGAAGATTTGATTAAAAGAACTGATTTAGAAGAGGAAACTATCTTGTCAGTTAGAAACGTATTAAAAGCAGAATTTTCTGAATAATAAAATTATTTATGGGTGAAATTAAATTAACAAGATTAAATAAAATTTTAAGAGAATTTAATATTTCTCTTGATAGAGCAGTTGAGTTTCTTGCCTCAAACGGGCATGAAATTGATGCAAGACCTACTACTAAAATTTCACCTGATCAGTATACTTTGTTTTTGAATGAATTTAGTTCTGACAAATCAAGTAAAGTAGAGTCACACGATTTAAGCGAAGAAAAAAGAAAAGAAAAAGAAGAGTTAAGAGTTAAGCTTGAAAAAGAACTTGAAGAAAAAGAGAAGAAAAGAAGTTCGTTTATTGAAAGAGCTGAAATCAAAAAACCTGTTCATTTAGGTAAAATTGATTTAGAAAAGTTCAATAAACCAAAGCCAAATACAAAAGAGGAACCAGTTGCTAAGAAAGAAATTGCGAAACCTGTTGAAAAGACTGAAAAAACTAAAGAAGAGCCACAAGTTGATAAAGACAGCTCTAGTATTAAAACAAATTACACTAAATTAAGTGGATTAAAAACAGTTGGAGATAAAATTGACTTAGGAAAGTTTGAAAAACCTAAGCCAACTACACAAAAACCCAATCCTGCGTCAAAAAGAAAAAGAATTCGAATTTCTAAAGATCCAGTAAAGCCATCTGCCCAAAATAATAATAATAACAAAAGGAATTTTAACAAACCTGGCGGAAGAACTAAGCCTGTTGCAAGTGAGCCTTCGGAAGTTGATGTTCAAAAACAAATTAAAGAAACCTTAGAAAAACTACAAGGTAGATCTTCATCTAAAGGAGCTAAGTATAGAAAAGAAAAAAGAGATTCTCATAAATTGAAATCAGATGAGGATTTAGCTCAGAATGAAGCCGAAAAGAAAACAATTAAAGTTACTGAGTTTATTACTGTTGGAGAAGTTGCTACAATGATGGAGATAACATCAACCGAGATTATTTCTACATGCATGTCATTAGGTATTATGGTAACTATGAATCAAAGACTTGATGCAGAAACTTTAACTATTGTTGCAGATGAATTTGGCTATGAAGTTGAATTTGTAACTGCTGACATTGAAGACTCTATAAAAGAAGATGAAGACAGCCCTGAAGATTTACTTCCAAGAGCGCCAATTGTTACTGTTATGGGGCATGTAGATCATGGAAAAACTTCTCTGTTAGATTATATTAGAGAGGAAAATGTTATTGCTGGTGAGTCTGGTGGAATTACTCAGCATATTGGTGCTTACAATGTCGTATTAAAAGATGGTCAAAACATAACATTTTTAGACACACCCGGTCACGAAGCATTTACTGCCATGCGTGCACGTGGAACTCAAATCACAGATTTAGTAATTATAGTAATTGCTGCTGACGATGATGTAATGCCACAAACAAAAGAAGCAATAAGTCATGCGCAAGCTGCAGGTGTGCCTATTATTTTTGCTATTAATAAAATAGATCGACCAAATTCAAATCCTGATAAAATTAAAGAAAAGCTATCAGGTATGAATTTACTTATTGAAGAATGGGGAGGTAAAATTCAATCTCATGATGTATCTGCTTTAAAAGGAACGGGAGTTGATGAATTACTTGAAAAGGTTTTACTTGAAGCAGAATTTTTAGAACTTAAAGCAAATCCAAATAAAGCTGCAGTAGGTTCAGTAGTTGAAGCTTACCTAGACAAAGGAAAAGGTTATATTTCTACGATTTTAGTCCAGTCTGGGACTTTAAAAATTGGAGACTATTTATTGGCTGGTCAAAATTCTGGAAAAGTTAAAGCAATGCAGGACGAAAGAGGAAATGCAATTATTGAGGCTGGTCCTTCAACTCCTGTATCAATATTAGGTCTTGATGGAGCTCCGCAAGCTGGAGATAAATTTAATGTATTTGAAGATGAGAAAGAAGCAAAACAAATTGCAGTAAAAAGAACGCAGTTAGTTAGAGAACAGTCAGTTAGAACACAAAAACACATTACTCTTGATGAAATTGGAAGAAGAATTGCTGTGGGTGAATTTAAAGAGTTAAATATTATTTTAAAAGGTGATGTTGACGGATCTGTTGAAGCGCTTACCGATTCCTTTCAAAAATTATCAACTGACGAAATTCTTATTAATATAATTCACAAAGCTGTTGGCGCAATTACAGAGTCAGATGTATTATTAGCTTCTGCTTCAGACGCAATAATTATTGGGTTTAATGTTCGGCCAACCGGAAATGCTAGACAAATAGCTGATAAGGAAGAAATCGATATTAGAAATTATTCAATTATTTATGATGCAATAAATGATCTCAAAGATGCTATGGAAGGTATGTTAGCTCCAAAATTCAAAGAGGAAATTTCTGGAAACGCTGAAATTAGAGAAACATTTAAAATTTCTAAAGTTGGTACTATTGCAGGTTGTATGGTGACTAGTGGAAAGATTTTTAGAAATTCCAGTATAAGAATTATAAGAGATGGTGTTGTAATTAATTCTGGTGTATTATCGTCATTAAAAAGATTTAAAGATGACGCAAAGGAAGTGTCTAAAGGTTATGACTGTGGATTACAAGTCAAAAACTACAATGATATTAGAATTGGTGATGTGATTGAAGCATATTCTCAAGTTGAAATAAAAAAGAAATTAAAGTAATTATTTAGGTTGTAAAATAAATGCTGAACTAAATTCTTTTTTAATATTTTTCAGTTCCTTTATTGCTTTAATTCTAGACACATATTTTCCTAATCTTATTTTATAGTATGGCGTCTCAAAACTGTAAAATATTTCTTCATATTTTCCTTCAGTTTTCAATTTATCCATTAAATTTTTATAGTCTGTAAAATTCCCGCTAAAAACTTGAATAGTGTATTGGCCAGATGTAAAAGCCTCCTGATTTACAATTTTTTTTAATTCAATAACTTTTTTAAGTTTTGGATCTTGATTTATTATAATTGAATCTGATTGAGAAAAAGATTTAAAGCTAATTATCAATAAAAAAAATACAGAAAAGACTGATTTATACATCTTTACAAATATAGTTTTTTGCCTAGGGTTTTTTTAAAATAAATAGGTTTTTTTTTAATAATTATTTAGAATGGATATAAATTAAAAATTACATTTAAGTTAGGTTTTAATTATCATTCTTGTGTTGTATTTTTGCCGTCTAATTTTGATACAATTTTTAATTGTCAGTCGTAGTAAAAACATCTTTATTGAAGACTATTTTGAAACTGTTTAAGCAAGTATCTGTTTCCAAGGTATTTTTAGCTGTTTTAATTTTTTCTTTTTCACTAAATATTTCAGCACAAGAAATTGATATAGCAAAAGGCAAATCTCTTTTTAATGCTAATTGTGCTTCATGTCACAAACTAAATAAAAATTTAGTTGGACCTGCTCTAAAAGGCGTGTCTGCTAAATATGATAAAGACTGGCTTTATTCTTGGATAAAAAATAGTGCTGCACTAATCAAGTCTGGAGATGACCAAGCAGTAGCTATTTACGAAGAGTATAATAAAGTTGCAATGAATGCTTTTCCTCAACTTTCTAATGAGGATATTGATAATATATTAGCATATACTGATTATGTTCCTGAACCTGTAGTTAACGCAAATGCTGCGGCAGTTACAATAAATTCTGATAGCGATTCTTCATTAACAAATGATATCGTCCTTGTTTTACTTACTGTAGTTTTATTAGTACTAATAACGATGCTGTTTTTAGTAACCAAAACTTTAAGAAATATTGCTGAAAAAAATGGAATAAATGTTGAAAACAAACAAGGTTCTAAGTTTTCTATTTGGCAAGCATTTATTAAAAACCAATTTTTAATTTTTGTTTCAGTTATTTTACTTTTACTATCTAGTGCATATTTTGCCTATGGTTATATGATGCAAATTGGAGTTGATCAGGGTTACATGCCTGTTCAGCCCATACATTATTCACATAAAATTCATGCAGGTGCAAACCAAATTGAATGCCAGTACTGTCATTCATCTGCTAGGATATCAAAACACTCTGGAATTCCTTCCCTTAATGTTTGTATGAATTGTCATGAAAACATTGCTGATTACAATGGCGAAGAAGATCTTGAAAAAGGATACACTAAAGATTTTTATACAAACGAAATAAAAAAACTTTACAAGGCTGTTGGTTGGGATGAAGAAACTCAATCATACACTGGCGATACTGAACCTGTTAAATGGGTAAGAATACATAATTTACCTGATTTTGTTTATTTCAATCATTCTCAACATGTTTCGGTTGCAGGAATTGATTGCCAGAAATGTCATGGACCAGTTGAAGAAATGGAAATACTGTATCAATATTCTCCTCTAACCATGGGTTGGTGTATTGATTGTCATCGTGAGTCAAATATTAAAGTTAAAGACAATGAGTATTATACAAAAATACACGAAGAGTTGTCAAAAAAATATGGAGTTGAAGAATTATCTATTGCTCAAATGGGTGGTTTAGAATGTGGAAAATGTCATTATTAAAAAAGTAATATTAGAAAATGGGAAACCATAAAAAATATTGGAAAAGTGAATTAGAATTGTCTTCTGATAGTGAATTAGTGGATAAGCTAGAACAAAATGAGTTTGTTGAAGAACTTCCTGTTGGGAGTTTATTTGAAGATGAGAATAGTTTAGAAAATTCTAATGCTAGTAGAAGAGACTTTTTAAAATATTTAGGATTTAGTACTGCTGCAGCTACAATAGCTAGTTGTGAAGGTCCTGTTAATAGATCTATTCCTTATGTTGTACAACCTGAGCAAATAGTTCCAGGTATTTCTAATTTCTATGCAACATCAATTTCTGATGGGTTTGATTTTGCAAATGTACTTGTAAAAACAAGAGAGGGTAGACCAATTAAAATTGAAATCAATAATCAATCAAAAGATAATTCTCCAAACGCTAGGGTTCAAGCTTCAGTTCTTTCAATGTATGATAGTTCAAGAAATCAGGGTCCAACAATGGATGGCCAGGATATTTCTTGGGATCAGTTTAATTTAAATGTTAAAGCTCAACTTGATGCAATGAAAGCGTCAAACAAAAAAGTTGTTTTGCTGACACAAACTTTTGCTAGTCCTACTACTGAATTAATAATTAATAATTTTCTAAAGAAATATTCTAATGTTGATCATATTATTTACGATTCTATTTCAAATTCAAAAGCGTTAGACGCTTTTGAAATTAGCTACGGAGTTAGAGCATTGCCAACCTACGATTTTGAAAAAGCAAATGTTATTGTTTCTTTTTCTGCTGATTTTCTTGGTGACTGGCAAGGTGGAGGATTTTCCAAGGGTTATGCTAAAACAAGAGTTCCTAAGAACGGGAAGATGTCTAAGCACTATCAAATTGAGGCTAATATGTCGCTCTCAGGCGCAAATGCAGATACAAGGATACCTTTAAAACCTTCTTTACAAAAAAAGGCTTTACTTAGAATTTATGACCTTGTTTCTGGACAAAATAGTGGTGTTAAGTTAGACGATAATATTGAAGTAAAATTAAAATCAATATCAGATAGCTTATTAAACTCAAACGGAAAAGGTATTTTTATTACTGGAATTGATGATGTAGGGGCACAACTCATTTCTCTAAAAATTAATCAGTTAATTAAGAGTAAAGTAATTAATGTTCAAAAGCTTAATTATACTAGTCAAGGCGATGATCAAAAAGTTTTTGATCTTGTTGAAGACGTTTTAAATAAAAAAATTAATGGATTAATTATGGTTGGAGTAAATCCATCATATACTCTTCCAAATAGTGAACAATTTAACGAAGCATTAAAGTCCGTTGATTTGTCAGTTTCTTTTTCAATGAATAATACAGAAACTGCTAAACTTTCAAAATGGGTTGCAGCAACTCCTCATTATTTAGAATCTTGGGGCGATGTAGAAATGAAGTCCGGTAACTATAGTTTGGTACAACCTACTATTAAACCTCTTTTTGACACTTTACAGTTTCAAGACGTTTTATTAAACTGGCTAGGTTCTTCAAACTCATTTTACGATGAATTAAAAAGTAATTGGAACGTATCAATTCTTAAAGGTTCATCTTGGAATCAAGCTTTACATGATGGAGTTTATTATAATAATTATAGCTCAAAAAAATTTAGTTCACCCTATACTTTTCCAAATATTAACAACTATATAGATAGTTTAAAATCTTCAGAATCCGATGGTTTTGAATTGACACTTTATTCAAAAACATCAATGGGTAATGGATTACAGGCTAATAACCCTTGGCTACAAGAAATGCCAGATCCAATAACAAGAGTATCTTGGGATAACTATCTAACTGTTTCTAAATCAGATGCAAAAAATTTAGGATTAAAAAACATTAATGATTCTAATGGGGCATTAAACAGTAATTTTGCGAATGTTTCAATAAATGGTAAATCATTAAAAGTTCCTGTTGTTATTCAACCAGGCCAAGCTAAAGGTTCTGTTGGTTTTTCTTTGGGTTATGGTAGAACGAGCGGAGTTAAAAACGAATTACAAACTGGAGTTAATGCTTATAAATTTTACAATAATTTTGTTAATGTCCAAAACGTCTCTCTTGAATCTGTGAATGAAACACACGAATTTGCTTGTGTTCAGCTTCACAATACTTTAATGGGACGTGGAGATATTATTAAAGAAACAACTCTTGAAATTTTTAATACAAAAAAATCTTCTGAGTGGAATTATATGACACAGGTTTCTTTAAACCATATTGAAACTCCTGTGACTTCTCCAGATGTTGATATTTGGGACGAATTTGACAGATCTGTTGGTCACCACTTTAATTTATCAATTGATTTAAACGGGTGTACAGGATGTGGCGCATGTGTTATTTCATGTCATGCGGAGAATAATGTACCCGTTGTAGGTAAAACAGAAGTAAGAAAATCAAGAGACATGCACTGGTTGAGGATAGATAGATACTACTCTTCTGCTGAAACATTCTCTGGTGATAATACTACAAAAGATAATATCAATGGTCTAAGTGATTCTTTATCTGTTTTTGGTGAAATGGAAAATCCATCTGAAAACCCTCAGGTTGCTTTTCAACCAGTTATGTGTCAACATTGTAATCATGCACCTTGTGAGACTGTTTGTCCAGTAGCGGCTACTTCTCATGGAAGACAAGGTCAAAACCATATGGCTTATAACAGGTGTGTAGGAACAAGATACTGTGCGAATAACTGTCCATATAAAGTAAGAAGATTTAATTGGTTCTTATATAACAATAATAACGAGTTCGATTTCAATATGAACGATGATCTGGGCAAAATGGTTTTAAATCCGGATGTTGTTGTTAGATCAAGAGGTGTAATGGAAAAATGTTCAATGTGTATTCAAAAAACACAAAAAACAATTTTAGATGCTAAGCTTGATGGAAGAGAGATAAAAGATGGTGAATTCCAGACAGCTTGTTCTTCTGCTTGTGAAACAGGAGCCATCGTTTTTGGTGATATTAATGATGAAGATAGTAAGGTTTTAGAATTAAAAGAGGATGATAGAATGTATCATCTGTTAGAAAGTGTAGGTACAAAACCAAATGTTATGTATCAAGTTAAAATAAGAAATACGTAAAAAGATAAATATATATGTCATCTCATTACGAAGCGCCCATTAGAAAACCCTTAGTAACTGGCAACAAGTCATATCATGACGTTTCAGTTGACATTGCAGCAGCTATTGAAGGCAAAGCAAATAAACAGTGGTGGATAGTATTTTCTATTGCATTAGTTGCCTTTTTGTGGGGTGTTGGATGTATGATTTATACTATTTCGACTGGAATTGGAGTATGGGGATTAAATAAAACTGTAGGATGGGCATGGGATATTACAAACTTTGTATGGTGGATTGGTATTGGTCATGCTGGAACATTAATTTCTGCAGTACTTTTATTATTTAGACAGAAGTGGAGAATGGCAATTAATAGATCTGCGGAGGCGATGACAATATTCTCTGTAATTCAAGCAGGTTTATTTCCAATAATTCACATGGGTCGTCCTTGGTTAGCTTATTGGGTATTACCAATTCCTAATGCGTATGGATCTTTATGGGTTAACTTTAATTCTCCTTTATTATGGGATGTTTTTGCAATATCTACATATTTATCAGTTTCTTTGGTGTTTTGGTGGACGGGATTATTACCCGATTTTGCTATGATTAGAGACAGGGCTGTTAAACCTTTTCAAAAGAAAATATATAGTTTAGTTAGCTTTGGATGGACCGGAAGAGCAAAAGATTGGCAAAGATTTGAAGAAGTTTCATTAGTATTAGCTGGTTTAGCAACTCCTTTAGTTTTATCAGTACACACTATAGTATCCTTTGACTTCGCAACATCTGTCATTCCTGGTTGGCATACAACTATTTTTCCACCTTATTTTGTGGCTGGAGCAATTTTCTCTGGATTTGCAATGGTTAATACTTTGCTTATTATAATGAGAAAGGTATCTAATTTAGAAAATTATATAACTGTTCAACATATTGAATTGATGAACATAGTTATAATGATTACGGGATCTATCGTTGGTACAGCTTACATAACAGAACTTTTTATTGCTTGGTATTCAGGTGTTGAATATGAGCAATATGCCTTTTTAAATAGAGCTACTGGTCCATATTGGTGGGCTTACTGGGCTATGATGACGTGTAATGTGTTTTCACCACAATTAATGTGGATAAAAAAATTGAGAACAAGTATTCTTTTTTCATTTTTCATTTCAATTGTTGTAAATATTGGGATGTGGTTTGAAAGATTTGTTATTATTGTTACTTCCCTTCACAGGGATTATTTGCCTTCTTCTTGGACAATGTTTTCTCCAACTTTTGTAGATGTGGGAATATTTGTTGGTACAATAGGATTCTTTTTTGTGTTGTTTTTATTATACTCAAGAACATTTCCTGTAATTGCACAAGCAGAAGTTAAGACAATATTAAAAAGTTCAGGTGATAACTATAAAAAAATTAGAGATAAAAAATAATGGCTGATAAAATATTACATGCCGTATACGATGACGATGATAAGTTGATGGATGCTGTCAAAGATTTAAAAGCATCAAACTTTTCAATAGACGAAGTTTATACTCCGTTTCCTGTTCACGGACTTGATAAAGCTCTAGGCCTGAAGCCAACAAGATTAGCTATTTTATCATTTATCTATGGATGTATTGGATTTTGTTTTGCAATTTTCATGATGAATTATATAATGATAGTAGATTGGCCTCAAAATATTGGAGGAAAACCAAGTTTTTCATTTATTGAAAACATGCCTTCTTTTGTGCCAATAATGTTCGAACTTACTGTATTTTTTGCTGCACATCTAATGGTTATTACCTTCTATTTAAGAAGTAAACTATGGCCTTTTAAAGAGGCTGAAAATCCAATGCCATCTACCACTGATGATAAATTTTTAATAGAAATCAAATTTCATGGTGATGGAAAGTCTTTAAAAGCTGCTGTTAAGAAAACTGATGTGCTTGAAGTTAAAATAATTGATAATAAAGAATCTAACTAATGAAAAAATATACTTTTTTTAGCGTGATGATATTGTTTAGTGTTTTGACTGTTTCATGTTTTGATAAATCTAAACCTAATTATCAGTTTTTTCCTAACATGTACGAATCTGTAGGTTACAGTACTTATCAGGAGTCAGATGCTTTTTCAAATGGAATTGAAGCTCAAATCCCTGTTGAAGGATCTATCCCAAGAGGTTGGGTTCCATATGAATATTCAGATACTAATGAAGGTTATGAATCAGCAAAAGTTAATCTATTATCTCCTTTAGAATTAAATGACGAGAATATTTCAGAAGGAAAAGAGCTATATAATATTTACTGCGCTGTATGTCATGGATCTAAGGGAGATGGTCAAGGAATATTAATGACAAGAGAAAAATTCTTAGGTATTCCAAGTTACGCCGACAGGGATATTAGTGAAGGAAGTATTTACCATGTTTTAATGTATGGTAAGAATTTGATGGGCTCTCATGCTAGTCAAGTTAATGCTAAGGAAAGATGGCAAATTTCGCAGTATGTAATAAGTTTAAGAGAAAAATTAATAAAATAAATTAATGTACAAGGTTTCTAAAAATATAAAAATCTTCTCGCTAGCTTTAATGGCAATTGGTGTCCTTGGTTTAGGTTTTAGTTTTTATTCTGCTCCTAAAACTGTTGAGCAAGCAAAAGCAATGGTTGCTGATTCACATTCTGATGGTCATCATGAAGTTGAAACGCATAATACAGAAGAGGCTACTCATTCAAATGTTGATTCAAAAGTTTCTTCTGACGTTCATTTAGAGGAAGACGCTCATTCATCTTCCCATGACGAGCACCTTCTACACTATCTACAAAATCGTCCCTGGTCAGCTTTATATGTAGCAGCATTATTTTTTATGTTTTTATCATTAGGAACTTTAGCCTTTTATGCTATTCAAAGAGCTTCTCAAGCAGGTTGGTCTCCTCTTTTATTTAGAGTAATGGAAGGAATAACTGCGTATTTACTTCCTGGAACATTAATTATTTTAGTGATATTAATTTTATCTTCATTACACTTCAATCATCTTTTTGTTTGGATGGATCCTGAAGTTGTTGCTCATGATAAGATAATACAAGGTAAAGTAGGATATTTAAATTCTCCTTTTTTAATAGCTAGAGCAGTTTTTTATATTTTAGGATGGAATTTATATAGATATCTTTCAAGAAAATATTCGTTGGCTCAAGATAAATCTGAAAACATTTCTAATCATAAAAAGAATTTTAAAATATCCGCTGGATTTTTAGCATTTTTTATTGTGACTGAATCCATGATGTCATGGGATTGGATAATGTCAGTTGATCCTCATTGGTTTAGCACTTTATTTGGTTGGTATGTATTTGCAAGTATGTTTGTTTCTGGAATTACTACAATTGCATTAATTACAATTTATTTAAAATCTAAAGGCTACTTAGAAAAGGTAAATCACAATCACATACACGATTTAGGAAAATTTATGTTTGGAGTAAGTGTGTTTTGGACTTATTTATGGTTTTCTCAGTTCATGCTTATATGGTATGCAAATATCCCTGAAGAAGTAACTTATTTTATAACTAGAATTGAAGATTATAACCTCCCCTTCTTTGGAATGATTGCTTTGAATTTTATTTTCCCGTTACTCTTATTAATGAATAGTGATTACAAAAGAGTTAATTGGTTTATTGTAATGACTGGTATAATAATTTTAGTGGGTCATTACGTTGATGTGTTTAACATGATTATGCCAGCTACAGTTGGTGATCAGTGGTATTTTGGGGTTCCTGAACTTTCAGGTGTTTGTTTCTTTGGAGGATTATTTATCTATGTTGTGTTTAACAGTTTGTCTAAAGCTCCATTAGAACCATCAGGTGATCCTTTAATTAAAGAAAGTGAAAAATTTGTTTACTAAAGATTATATTAAATGACAGTACTACTCATATTAACAATTTTAATCTTAACAGGAATAGCTCTATGGCAAATAACTAAGATATTTGAATTGTCTCAACTAGGACAAAAGAAAGATGATTCTCAGATTGCAACTGAAAAAGATAATGACTTAAATGGTAAATTAATGTTTGCTTTTTTGGTCTTCATTTATGCTGTAACTATTTATTCTTTTTGGACCTACTCCAAGGTGCTCCTTCCAGAATCTGCTTCTGCACATGGCCCAGCTTACGATACACTTCTTTGGATTTCTTTTGCAGTGATTTTATTTGCTCAGACAATAACTCAAGCTGTTTTACATATTTTTGCTTATCAGTACCGAGGAATTAACAATAGAAAAGCATATTTTTTTACCCATGATAATAAATTAGAATTTATTTGGACAATTATTCCAGCAATAATATTTTTTATGTTGATTATTTACGGAATGATAACATGGGGTCAGATAATGAACTTCGAAGAAGACGATGATGCTTTGGTTGTTGAGTTATATGCTCAACAGTGGAATTGGAAAGCGAGGTACGGAGGTGAAGATAATGTATTAGGAGACGCTAATGTTAGATTTCTTAATGATTTTGATGGTAAAAATTCCGTAGGTATAGATTCTTCTGATCCAAACGGTATGGATGATTTTGTAGTTACTCAAGAATTCCATCTTCCTGTTAACAGAAAAGTAATTTTTAAACTTAGATCTCAGGATGTTTTGCATTCGGCATACATGCCTCATTTTCGAGCACAAATGAATTGTGTTCCTGGTATGATTACCGAGTTTTCTTTCACTCCAACTATAACTACGGATGAAATGAGAATGAATTCTGATGTTGTAGACAAGGTAAATAGAATAAATAAAATTAGATACGAAAATAGCAAACTGCTTACCGCAAAAGGTGAGGAAGCATTAGAGCCATATCAGTTTGACTACTTATTGTTATGTGCTAAAATTTGTGGGGCATCTCACTATAATATGCAAATGAAAATCGTAGTTGAATCTGAAAAAGATTATGAAAAATGGGTTGCTAAGCAACAAATATTTTCGGAAGTAATTCAATAATATAATATGTCAGAAGTTTCAGGTATTTCGCATTCAAATCATGATGATCATCATCATCATAAAGAAACATTTATAACTAAATATATATTTAGTCAAGATCACAAAATGATCGCTAAACAATATTTAATTTTAGGAGTTTTGTTTATGGGCTTTATCGGCGTAGCAATGTCTTTACTTTTTAGACTTCAATTAGCTTGGCCAGAACAATCTTTCGCGGTTTTCGATATTTTCTTAGGTGACTGGGCCCCCGAAGGCGTTATGGACCCTAATATATACTTGGCTTTAGTAACTATTCATGGTACAATAATGGTATTTTTTGTACTAACAGCTGGATTAAGTGGAACTTTTAGTAATTTATTAATTCCATTGCAGATAGGCGCTAGAGATATGGCTTCAGGTCTATTGAATATGATTTCTTTTTGGTTGTTTTTTCTTTCAAGTATGATAATGCTTGCCTCTTTATTTGTCGAGGCAGGTCCTGCTGCTGCAGGATGGACGATTTATCCGCCACTTAGCGCATTACCTCAAACTCAACCTGGATCTGGTATGGGAATGACGCTTTGGTTAATTTCAATGGCTATTTTTGTTGCATCCTCATTATTAGGTTCACTTAATTATATAGTCACAGTTATCAATTTAAGAACAAAAGGAATGTCCATGTTTAGACTTCCTTTAACAATATGGGCATTTTTTGTAACTGCAATTATTGGAGTTATTTCATTTCCTGTTTTACTTTCGGCTGCTTTATTGTTGATAATGGATAGAAGTTTTGGGACCTCATTCTTTCTTTCAGATATTTTTGTACAGGGAGAAGTTTTGCACTATCAAGGTGGTTCACCTGTTTTATTTGAGCATCTTTTTTGGTTTTTAGGTCACCCGGAAGTATACATTGTATTACTTCCCGCTTTAGGTATTACATCTGAAATTATTGCCACAAATTCAAGAAAACCAATTTTCGGATACAGAGCTATGGTAGCTTCAATATTAGCTATTGCTTTCTTATCTACAGTTGTATGGGGACACCACATGTTTATTTCAGGAATGAATCCATTTTTAGGTTCAGTATTTACTTTTACTACTTTACTTATTGCAATTCCATCAGCTGTAAAAGCATTTAATTATATTACAACACTCTGGAAAGGTAATTTGCAATTTAATCCAGGTATGCTATTCTCAATCGGTTTAGTTTCTACTTTTATTACTGGAGGTCTTACAGGTATTATTCTTGGAGACAGTACACTTGATATTAACATACACGACACTTATTTTGTTGTTGCACATTTTCATTTAGTTATGGGTATTTCAGCACTGTATGGTTTGTTTGCTGGTGTATATCATTGGTTCCCTAAATTGTTTGGTCGAATGATGAATAAGAATTTAGGATACATCCATTTTTGGATAACAGCTATAGCTGCATACGGAGTTTTTTTCCCAATGCATTTTATTGGAATGGCAGGTTTACCAAGAAGATATTACACTAATACTGCTTTCCCTTATTTTGATGATTTGGCTAATATCAATGTAGTTATTACAGTTTTTGCATTATTAGCTGGCGCAGCTCAGTTAGTCTTTTTATATAATTTTATTTCAAGTATGTTTTTTGGTAAAAAAGCAGAGATGAATCCTTGGAGATCTAACACTATGGAATGGACTGCACCTGTTGAGCATATTCACGGAAATTGGCCTGGAGAAATACCACATGTACACAGATGGGCATACGATTATAGTAAGCCTGGTCAGAAAGAAGATTTTGTACTTCAAACCACTCCTCTTAGTAAAGGAGAAAAAGAAACTGAACACTAGTTTGTTGTTATAAATATCGTTTTTCTTTTCATTACCTTTGGATAAATGAATGAAAATTTAGACCCGACAGATTCTGGATTTAATAATGAAGAATTAGAAATTGATAAAGCTCTAAGACCGCTTTCATTTGACGATTTTGCAGGACAAGACCAAATACTTAATAATCTTAAAGTTTTCGTAGAGGCGTGTAATCAACGATTAGATGCTTTAGACCATACTTTATTTCATGGTCCTCCTGGATTAGGAAAAACAACACTTGCTCATATTGTTGCAAATGAATTAGGAGTCAATCTAAAAGTTACATCAGGCCCTGTTTTAGACAAGCCTGGAGATCTTGCAGGCTTATTAACTAATTTGGAGCCCAGAGATGTACTGTTTATTGATGAAATACATAGATTAAGTCCAGTTGTTGAGGAGTATTTATATTCCGCAATGGAGGATTATAAAATAGATATAATGATTGAAACTGGTCCAAATGCTAGAACAGTTCAAATAAATTTAAATCCATTTACATTAATCGGAGCAACGACGAGATCGGGATTGCTTACAGCTCCAATGAGAGCTAGATTTGGAATCAATAGTAGGTTAGAGTATTATAAAACCGAATTACTTTCAACTATAGTAGAAAGAAGTTCAGAAATATTAGATATTGAGATAAATAGTAGAGCAGCAATAGAGATAGCGGGAAGAAGTAGAGGAACACCAAGAATTTCAAATTCATTATTAAGAAGAGTAAGAGATTTTGCTCAAATTAAAGGAAATGGAACTATTGATATTGAAATAACTAGATATGCTTTAAAATCATTAAATGTTGACAAGAACGGATTAGATGAAATGGATAATAAAATTTTATCTACACTCATTGAAAAATTTAAGGGTGGCCCTGTAGGTATCAATACCTTGTCTACTGCAGTCTCGGAAAGTGCAGAAACAATTGAAGAGGTTTATGAACCATTTTTGATTCAACAAGGTTTTATAGTCAGAACCCCAAGAGGAAGAGAAGTTACTAAGTTAGCTTACGATCATTTGGGTTTGAAAAAATCACAATCTCAAAACGAGTTGTTTTAATAAACTAATTAAAAATAATTAAATGGAGTTAAATAATTTGTTTTTTGATCTTTTAATAGATTTAAAAATACCAGAGTTTTATGCCGAAATATTGAATATATTTTTAGTTTCTATATTAATTCTTTTTTCAGTAATAGTAATTAATTTTATATCAAAAAAGATAATAATTAATTTTCTTGAAAAACTTTCAAAGAGATCTAAGACTGATTTTGACAATTTTTTAATTGCTAATAATATTCAAATTTATCTAGCGAGATTAGTTCCTGTATTTTATATATATTGGATTATTCCATTTTGGCTTGAAAATTTTCAAACTGTACTTGTTTATGCTCTTTTAGTTTTAAAAATTTATTTTATTTTTCTATTAGTTTCGATAATTAGAAACTTTTTGAACGCCACTAAAGATTTTTTCAGAACTTTTGATTCTTTAAAAGGAAAGCCAATTGAAAGTTTTGTTCAAGTAGCGATGTTATTTGTCTGGTTTACTGCTGTAGTATTAATCTTTTCAATTATTACAGGAACACAAGTGAGTACTTTTCTTACTGCTATGGGAGCGTTGTCAGCAGTTATTATGTTAATTTTTAAGGATACCATACTAGGTTTTGTTGCAAGTATTCAATTAAGTTCTAATGATTTGATTAGAATAGGAGATTGGGTTACAATGAAAAAATTTGGTGCAGATGGAGATGTTATTGAGATTAATTTAAATTCTGTTAAAATTCAAAATTTTGATAAAACAATAACTACAATCCCTACTTACAAATTAATTTCAGATTCATTTACAAATTGGAGAGGAATGAGTGATTCTGATGGAAGAAGAATTAAAAGAGCTCTACTAATAAAAGGTTCTTCTATTAGATTTATTAAAAAAGAAGAAGTTTCTAAATTAAAAAACATCAAACTATTATCTAAATACATTGCTGAAACTGAAACGGAGATTGAAAATCATAATTTTAAATTAGAGGTTCCGTTAGATGATGCTATAAATGGAAGAAATCTTACAAATATTGGTTTATTTAGAAAATATATTGAAGAATATCTAATTGCCAATAAATTGATTAATACCGAAATGACTGTAATGTGTCGTCAATTATCTCCTACGTCCCAAGGTGTGCCACTTGAAATTTATGCTTTTATTTCTGACAAAGAATGGAAAAGTTATGAAAATATAGTTTCGGATATATTTGATCATCTACTGGCTTCACTTAAAACTTTTGACCTTGAATTATTTGAACTTCCCTCTAATTTGAAAGTTTAGTATGAAAAATTTCATAATCTTATTTTGTCTTTTAGCCTTTTTATCAATTGAAGCACAAACTGATAGTAATACAGACTGTACAAAAGTGTACCTTATTAGACATGCAGAAAAAGATAGGACAGATAAGACCAATTCTAATCCTCATCTAAATTCATTTGGAATAAAAAGATCGTTAAAATGGAAAGCTTTTTTTAAAAATATAGATTTTGATGTTATTTATTCTACCAATTATCACAGAACATTAGAAACTGTAAAACCTTTTTCTGAAAACGGAACAGAAATAGTAATATATAATCCTTCCAAGATTGATTATAATGAGTTTATATTAAATAACAAAGGCAAAACGATATTAGTTGTTGGTCATAGTAATACCATTCCGAGTTTTACAAACGGTATTTCTAAAAAAAAGTTATATAATAATATCGAGGACAATAATAATTCTAATTTATATGTTGTAAATATTTGTGATGGAATAAATCCTCAAAATTCTCTTTATTTTGTTGAATAATGAATACTTATAATAATTTAACGAAGGTAGAATTACATGTTCATTTAGATTGTTGTCTTAGTTATAATGCTCTTAAAAGAATCAATCCTGAAATAAGCTTTGAATCTTTTCAACAACAATTTATTGGCACATCTTGTAGTTGCTTGAAAGATTATATTAAATGTGCTGATAATGCTTTAGAATATATGCAAACAAAAGAACAATTAGAAATTGTTGTTGAGGATCTTTTTGATCAATTTGAAAAGGATAATGTTATTTATGCTGAAGTTAGATTTGCTCCTCTTCTTCATTTGAACAAGGGTTTATCTCCTATGGAAGTTGTTGAAATTGTAAGCAAGAAAACAATAGAAATGTCAGATAATTCTGGAATTGAAGTTAATTTAATTTTATGCACATTAAGACATTACTCAAAAAAACAAAGTATAGAAACCGTTAATTTAATCAAAGATTTTGCTGGAGATAATATAGTAGGATTTGATATAGCCGCTGATGAAGCTGGATTCCCACTCGATAATCATATTGAAGCATTTAAACTGGCTAAAGATAGTGGTATATATTGTACTGCTCATGCTGGTGAAGCTTTAGGTGCTTCAAGTGTTTTAGAAACTTTAAATAAATTAAGGCCTTCAAGAATTGGTCATGGTGTTAGGAGTGTTGAGAATAAATCTTTGTTAAAAGAATTAAAAACAAATAATATCCATTTAGAGCTTTGTTTGACTAGTAATATGGTTACAAAAGTTTATAAGAGCCTAAAGGATCATCCTATTGATTTTCTATACCAAAATGATTTTTCAATTAGCATAAATACAGATGGCAGAACAATTGCAGATACAGATTTAAATAATGAATATGATATTTTGAGCACTCAATTTAATTGGGTAAAGAGTAACTTTTTAAAAGTAAACATTAAATCAATGGAAGCTTCATTTGCTAGTTCACACACAAAAACAAAAATTATTTCACTTTTAAAATCATCTTATAATCTTTAAAAACTAGTGATTACAACAATTTCATTTTTCAAATACAATAGAAACAAATTTTGGGCTTTTAAACAAATGTATTTGGCCGCAAAATTGATGAATAAAACCTCTGGTCTTGATTTTTATAAATTATTAGGAACGGGATCAGGAGCAGGATTTAGTCTTTATCCTGATTTTAGTACTTATTCCATACTTTGTATTTGGAAGGATCGCTCAAGTGCAGATAATTTTATCAAAAAAAGTAATCATGCAATACTTATCTCAAAGAAGGCTTCTTTAAGAGTAGATTATTTTTTGAATTCAATCCATAGCCACGGTAAATGGGACGGATTGAATCCTTTTACAGGTAAGAACTTGGAACAGGATAAATCAAAAAAAATTGCCATTATCACAAGGGCAACTTTAAATTATAGTAGACTATTAGAGTTTTGGAAATCTGTTCCTAAAGCTTCAAAAGCCATTAAAAATGCTTCTGGAGTTATTTGGTTTAAAGGAATTGGCGAGATCCCTTTTATTCAACAAGCAACTTTTAGTATCTGGGAAAATATAAACTCAGTTACTGATTTTGCCTACAAAAATAAAAATCATGCAGACATAGTTAAAAAAACTAGAAAAAGAAATTGGTATAAAGAAGACTTGTTTGCTAGATTTGAGATAGTAGACAAGCAAACTAAAGTATTTTCAAATTGAAAAAGGCAATTATAATAGGCTCTGGAATTGGAGGGATTGCTACTGCATTAAGGCTTAGATCAATGAATTATGATGTTACAGTTTTTGAAAACAATGATTTTCCAGGTGGAAAATTAACGAGTTTTGATTTAGGTCCTTACAGATTTGATGCAGGGCCATCACTATTAACAATGCCTCATTTTATTGATGAACTTTTTGATTTGTTTAATGAAAACCCCAGAGATCATTTTAATTATAAAAAAAAAGATATATCCTGTAAGTATTTTTGGGATGATGGAACTAAACTTAGTGCATATTCTGATAAAATAAAATTCACGAAAGAAATAGAAAATATTTTAGGCGTAAAGCAATCAATCGTTTCTGCATATCTATTAAAAGCTAAAAAAAAATATGAGTTAACTAAAAGAATGTTTTTAGAGCAATCACTTCATAAGTTAAAAACCTATTTTACCAAAGATTTATTAAATGGGGTTTTTAATATTTTTTCATTTCAGATAAATAAAACATTAAATCAAGTCAATGCATCAGAACTTAAAGAACCCCATTTAGTTCAGCTTTTTAATCGTTTTGCAACCTACAATGGTTCTTCCCCTTATAAGACTCCGGGAATGATGACTTTAGTTCAACACTTAGAACAAGAATATGGAACTTTTGTTTCTGATAAAGGAATGCAAAACATAACAAATTCACTATATAATTTAGCTTTAAGACAAGGAGTAGATTTTAAGTTTAATAATTATGTCTCAGAAATTTTAGTTTCTAATAAAATAGCGACAGGTATTAAGGTTGGAGATAAAACTTACGAATCTGATATTGTTATTTCAAACATGGATGTTGTTCCAACTTATAGAAATTTATTAAAGAATCATTATCAGCCAGAGAAGATATTAAATCAAGAAAGATCTAGCTCTGCTTTAATATTTTATTGGGGTGTAAAAAAAGAATTTAAAAATTTAGATTTACATAATATTTTTTTCTCAAAGGATTATAAAACTGAATTTCAGACAATTTTTGAAAACAATACTATCTCTGTTGATCCAACAATTTATATTAATATTACATCCAAAGATGTTAAAGGAGATGCCCCAATAAATTGTGAAAATTGGTTTGTAATGATTAATTCTCCAAATGACTCAGGTCAAGATTGGGACAATATGATTGATCAAGTTAAAAGTAACGTTATTAAAAAAATTAATAAAATATTAAAAGTTAATATAGAAGACTTTATCGAATGTGAAAAAGTATACACTCCTAAAACTATTGAGTCAAATACTCAGTCATATATGGGTTCGCTATACGGATCGTCTAGTAATAATTTAATGTCGGCCTTTTTAAGACATCCTAATTTTTCTAATAAAATATTAAATCTATATTTTTGTGGCGGTAGTGTTCATCCGGGTGGAGGAATTCCATTATGTTTGTTATCTGCCAAAATTGTATCACAATTAATAAATAATAAATGAATTTCTTAATCCCTAGTAATACTACCTCTAAAATTTCTGTATTTATAATATGGTTATTTCATTTATGTGGTATGGTCGGAATTTCTTACGGAAATAAAGATTTTTTTTTAGCATTTACACCAATTAATCTTTTTATATCATTTGTATTATTGTTTGTTAATCAAAAACAACTTGAGAGTAAAGAGCTTAAATCAGCTTTTTTAATATTTTTTATTGGAATGGTTTCAGAGATATTGGGTGTAAACTATGGTCTTATTTTTGGAGATTATGTCTACTTAGATAATCTTGGTGTTAAGATTTTAGGAGTGCCAGTGCTAATTGGAGTAAATTGGATAATATTAACTTTTATCACAGGGTCATTGTCTTCATTTATTTTTAAAAACAAATATGTGTCTATTTTAATGGGAGCAATTTTAATGATAGGTTTAGACCTGTTAATAGAGCCTGTAGCTCCCCTTTTGGGCTTTTGGATATTTGACCTACAAAAAGTACCATTACAAAACTATTTGGGATGGTTTGTAATAGGAATGATAACTCAAGCTCTTTTTCAATTTAAAATAGCTGAAAAAGAACTTACGTTTTCTACTCATCTACTGATTATAAATGCAATTTTCTTTGCATTTTTAAACTATCAAATAGTCTAATTAGTATATTAAGACTTACTTATTGTTAATTTTCCATCATTTAATGTTGTAGTGTAACATTTTAATGGACCACCAGCTGTTCCTGAAGTTGAACAATCTGTTGGATAGCTGTTATTGTGAGCTCCACAAACAAACCTGTCTTGAGAAGTGTTATAGCTCCACTGACTTGAATTGCCTTGATGTGGACAAGAATTTGTAAATGCTCTGTAAGTAGATGCATCAATTTTAAGTATTAACATTGCTTCAGCTCCAAAATTCATCCATCCATTACTATTTAAGGATGAAAAATTTGAATTGCTTAATGTTATAACAACTGTATTTCCACTAACAGTGTATCCTTTGTCATTACTATTTCCGCCCCCACCACCGCCTCCGGAGGGAACTTGATTGTCATCTCCACCTGAAGAACAAGCTTCAAGCATAGTTACACCAAAGAATGCTAGTGCTACAGATGGGCACACATTTTTCAAAAATTCTCTTCTTTTATTTTTCATATTTAACATTAAACCAATAATCATTCCAAAAGAAAATATTTGTAAATTTTTTTTAAAATTTTATTAATAGTCTTAATTTTTTTAATTTATGTTAACTATACATTTTATTTTAATTTTTAAATTTTTATATTAAATTTACATTTAGGTTATTTAAAGTATATTTCTTAAATAACTAATAACCAGTATTTTGAAACAATTTTTAATTCTTTTTTTCTTTAGTCTTTCGATCTATACACAATCGTTTCCACCTATACAGTCTTACACTCCTCAAGAATATAGTGCTGCAAATCAAAATTGGAAAATTTCAGAAACTTCTAAAAATGAAATTTTATTTGCTAATAGTGAAGCTTTACTATTGTTCAATGGTACAAGTTGGAATAAATACAGTTCACCTAATGGTAGTATAGTACGCTCTGTAAAAAATATTGATGATAAAATCTATATAGGATCTCACTCTGATTTTGGTTTTTTTCAAAAGTCTAATAATGGAGTATTAGTATATACCTCTCTTGTAGAAAAATTAAATTTAATAATTGAGGAGGATGAAGAGTTTTGGAATATTTTGCTTTTAGATAATTGGATAATTTTCCAATCAATTTCTAGGTTAATTTTTATAGACAAAAATAATAATGATGTCAAGTATTTGAAGTTGAAAGGGATAATTAATAATTCTTTCTCAATTGATAAGCAAATATATATAGCTTTAAACACAGGACTTTTTAAATTAGTCAATGGTCAGTCAGAACTTGTTATTGATAGTAATCAATTACCTTCTCAAATTGTAAATATTTTCAATTCTGAAAATGGGTTATTGATTCTTACATCTAAACACGGCTTTTATTTAGAAAAATCACCTGGCGTTTTAATTAGAGTTAATTCTTCTTTAGATTCTTTAAACGATGGTTTTTCTATTTTTTCTGCAATTCAATTACAGGATTCTTCTTATGCACTTGGTTCAGTAGGTCAAGGTTTATTTCTTTTAGATTCTGATTTGAAATCATTAAAAAAAATTGACAAGTCTAGAGGGCTTGCTAATAATACTGTTCTTTCACTATATGAGGATACAAAAAATAATATTTGGCTAGGTCTAGATAATGGAATTACAGTAATCAATAATGATTCTCCATTTTCTATTTATTCTGATAGTGATGGTGTTCTTGGAACTATTTATGCTACAAAGCTGTTTAACAAAATCCTATATGTAGGGACAAATCAAGGTTTATTTTTCAAAAAATACAATACTGATGAGCCTTTTAGACTTATCAAAGAAACAAGTGGGCAGGTTTGGAGTTTAATTGAGATAGATAACACATTGTTTTGTGGACATAATAACGGGACTTTTATTGTGTCGAATGGGAGTGTTAAAAAAATATCAAATACTAACGGTTCATGGACCTTTAGAAAAATATCTAATGATTCATCTGATGTTTTGGAGGGTAGCTATTATGGATTAAAGATTTTATCTAAAGTGAATGAACAATGGATTGTTAAAAATAACATCACAGGTTTTGACATATCCTCTCGTTTTTTTGAAATTTCTAATAATGGAAAAATCATTGTTAGTCACGGTTATAAGGGGGTTTATAAACTTTCTGTAAATTCAGATTTTACAAATATTATTGATTATGAACTTGATTCTATAGCATTAAAAGGAGGAAATACTAGCCTTGCTAAGTTTGATAATAACATTTATTATAATTATGATAAAGGAATGTTAAAGTATAATTCTCTTTCCAATGATTTTTCAAAGGACACGCTGCTTTCAAATTTATCGTCTAAAGATTTATTGTATGGAATTATTAGAAATGATTTTGACGGTAAACTATGGCTGTTTTCAGAAAATAACATTCATTATGTATACAAGGATTTAGTTTCAGGAAATAAAAAAGTAAGTTCAATAGTGTCTACCAATCAGCTAAGAAGAACAGTTTTTGAAAATATTTCTAAAATTGATGAATCTAATTATGTTATAGGAACTAATAATGGTTATATAACTCTGGATTTAGATAAATATAAATTATTGCCACCAAAAGTTAACATTAGTAAGATTGAGTCATATGAATTAAATCAAAATCCCATCTCTGTAAATAATGAAGAATTTATTCAATTTGAATCTAGCTTTAATAACTTAAGATTTCATACAAATGTTTCAAATTATCAAAAATTTCAACCCATCACTTTTGAATATTTATTGGAGGGATACCTTCCAGAGTGGGTTTCAGTCAAAGAATCGCCATTTATTGAGTTTAATAATTTAAAGCCTGGAGATTATGAATTTAGAGTTAGAGCAAGAGTTGGAGATTTTTATTCTTCAAATGTAGATTCAATATCTTTTTCAGTTGAAAGTCCATGGTATTTTTCAAATTTTATGATTGCCAATTACTTCTTAGTTTTTGCTATTGTTTTTTTTCTGTTTAATAGGTCTTATGAGAAGTATTATCGAGAAAAAGAACAAAAAATCATTAGAACAAATCAAAATAAATTAGAGTTAATTGAAATAGAAAAAAAACAAGCTTTAATGGCTGTGGAAAATATTAAACTTCAGAATGATATTGAAAGTAAAAACAGAGAACTTGCGGTTTCCACAATGAGTATGATTAAAAAAAATCAATTCTTGAGTAAAATCAAATCCGATTTAAAAAAGTCTGAATCAGGAGATAAAATATTTTCTGTTATTAAAATGATTGATAGGAATTTAAATAATAAGGACGATTGGAAGTTTTTTGAAGAAGCTTTTAATAATGCTGATAAGGATTTTCTCAAAAAAGTTAAATCAACTCATCCTTCATTAACAAATAATGATCTAAGGTTATGCGCATACTTAAGATTAAACTTATCATCAAAAGACATAGCACCTTTACTAAATATTTCTTTAAGTAGCGTAGAAATTAAGAGATATAGACTCAGAAAAAAGATGCAACTTACCCATAATGAAGGTTTAACTGATCATTTACTTAGTTTATAGTTTTCATAATATTATTTCACATTTATACGATACTAGCTATACAAAACCTATACATTTGTATTGTTTTACAATTCAATTAAATACTTTTTAATCCTTTATTTTATCAATTTCAACCTATAAATAGTGATGTTTTAACTAATTTGTTAATAATAATAATGTATTAGTGTCGAATTCATAATTTGTATAGGTTATTTATGTTTGCTTAACAATATGTTTTATTTAAGTTTAAGCTTTCTTAACAAAAAACATATATGAAAACAAAATTATTATCATTAATCATCTTATTTGGATCCCTTTTTATGGTAGCGCAAGACTCTACCCTAGTAGGGTCCGTATCGGATTCATCAACTGATGGTCCTTTGCCTGGTGTAAGTGTAATTATTAAAGGTACGCAGACTGGTACTACTTCAGACTTTGACGGAAATTTTAGTTTGACTGGTGTATCTTCTGGTGATGTCATTCAATTCTCTTATCTAGGCTATGTAACTCAAGAAGTACAAGTTGCAAATTCGTTTAACATCAGCGTTTCTCTTGATGAGGATGTTGAAGCTTTAGACGAAGTTATACTTGTTGGGTACAGCACGCAAAAAGCATCTAATATTTCTGGAGCTGTTACTACAGTTTCTGGTGAGGATGTTGAAAGATTAAAACCTACTAGAGTTGAAGAAGCTCTTCAAGGTCAATCAGGTTTAAATGTTATATCTTCTCCGAATCCAGGAGGAAAGCCGTCTATATTAATTCGTGGTATAACTTCATTTTCCGGTACTGATCCGCTTGTTGTTATCGATGGAATTAATTCTTCACTCTACGATGTGGATGCGCTTAGTTCTTCTGACATAGAATCTATTTCTGTGCTTAAAGACGCTTCTACAACAGCTCTTTATGGTGTTAGAGGTGGTAATGGAGTTATAGTAATTACTACTAAATCTGGTAAAAAGAATCAAGAAACTCAATTCACTTTAGATACTTCATACGGAGTTCAAGAAGTTGAAAATTTCATTGACGTCTTAAATGCTGCTCAGTATGCTGCTATATTAAATGAAGGAAGTGTAACGTCTGGAGGTTCTTTATTATTTACAAATCCTTCTGCATTTGGTGTTGGTACAAATTGGCAAGCTGAGTTATATGATTCTGCTCCAATTTCAAACACTACTTTATCTGCTTCAGGAGGTTCTGACACTACAACTTATTTTCTTTCTGCTAGTTATTTAGCTCAAGAAGGTGTAGCTGCTGGTGGTGATAAAGATTTTTACGACAGATCTACATTAACTGCAAATTTTGTTACTGATTTAACTGATGATTTAAAAGTTTTATTTAATACTAAATACTCTAATTTACAAGGTAACGGTAACGGAGGTAATCAAGTATTTAATGCTTTAAACTTTGATCCCTCAGTTTCTCCAATGGAAGATGGTGTTTACGGAATGAGTAATACAATTACTCAAGAAGTAATAAATCCTCTTGCTGGAGTTGCAAATTCTTATGGTGATAATAAAACTGATAAAATTATAGGTAAAGTTGAATTACAATATGATTTATTAGATAATCTTAAAATTACATCAAGATTAGGTTATTCAGGTATTTGGCAACAATCCAAAGGATTTACGCCATTACAATATTATGGAGTTGGTCACAACAGAACTAATGCTAACGCTGACTTAACACCAAGAACAGAAGATGACCACAATAGAGTTTCTGAAACAAAACAAAACTGGTTCAACTACACATATGAACTTTTTGGTAATTATGACTTCTCAATTGACAATGCACATAACTTTAATGTTTTTGCAGGATTTACTATTGGAAAAAGTACTTCAAACGGTTTAAGTGGTAGTAACGTAGATGTTCCATTTAATTCTTGGACTTATGCTGACCTAAGTTCTGCTTCTGGTGGAATTGAAGATCAAACTACAGGATCTTGGCAAGGAGTTAGTAGAAGTGTTTCTTTAATGGGTAGAGTTGAATATGATTTTAACGAAAAATATTTAGCTTCTGTTACTGTAAGAAGAGATGGATCTACAAGCTTTGGTAAAAACAACAAATTTGCAATTTTCCCATCTGCTTCACTTGGTTGGGTAGCTTCAAACGAAGACTTTTTTAATTCTTCTGTTGTTGACTTCTTAAAAGTTAGAGCAAGTTACGGATCTGTAGGTAATGATAATGCTAGCCCTCAGTTCGGAACTATTTCTACTTTTCCAAAATATACTTTTGATGGAAATATTATTAATGGATCTACATTACTAGGAATTCCTAATAATGATGTATCATGGGAAAATCAAATTCAAACAAATGTTGGAGTTGACTTAAGAATGTTTGATTCTAAATTAAGTTTTACAGCAGATTACTTTATAAAAACTGTTGATGATCTTCTTTTTAGCCCAACACTTTCTTTATACTTAGGTATACCTGCTTATCCAGTTGCTAACATTGGTAAAACAGAAACTAAAGGTTACGAAATTAGCTTATCATATGGTGATGAAATCGCCAAAAACGTAAGTTTTAATACTACATTTAATTTTACAACTGCAGAAAACTTAGTTGAAGAAATTAATAATGGAGACAAATACATTTGGGGTTCTGGATATGGAATACCATATAAGAACTTAACTCAATTTAGACAAGGTGAGTCTCCAGGTATTTTCTGGGGTTACAAAACTGATGGAATTTTCCAAACTCAAGCAGAAGTTGATGCTCACGCTACTCAATCAAATGCTCAGCCTGGTGATATTAGATTCGTTGATGTTGATGGAAATGGAAAGATAGATGGTGAAGACAGAACTAAAATTGGAGATCCATTCCCTGACTTTACTTTAGGTTGGAACTTCAATTTAAATGTGTCTAATTTTGATCTTTCTGTATTTACTTACGCATCTGTAGGAAATGATATCTACAGAGGTTATGAAAGAGGACTTAACTACACTAACAAATCTGCGTCTGTATTAAACAGATGGACAGGTCCAGGAACAAGTAACACTGAACCAAGATATAGTTTTGTTGACGGAAATGACAATAGTAGACAATCTGATAGATATGTTGAAGATGGTAGTTATTTAAAAATTAAAAATATTCAGTTGGGTTACAATTTCCCACAAGGAGCTGATTCTCCATTTACTGATGTTAGAGTGTATGCAAGTGCAAAAAATGCTTTTACATTCACTGATTACACTGGATATGACCCAGAAATTTCTAACGGTGGAAATACTGTATTAGATACTGGAGTTGATAGAGGAACTTATCCTTCTCCTAGAATAATAACATTAGGATTTAAACTTAAATTTTAAAAATATTTCAAATGAAAAATAAATTATACAAAATTATTTTATTAGTCTTTATCTCTGTGGGCTTTGTAGCTTGTGAAGATTATGTTGACTATGAAGCATCAGAAGGATATACTATCGTTGCTGGTGACTATTTTACAAAAGCAGCTGATTACGAAGCAGCTTTAGTTGGAACATATGATGTTCTACAATGGAACATATACTCTGTAATGATTGGAGATATGGCATCTGGAAATTCTTATTGTGGCGGAGAAAGTGCAACTGATGTTATCGGATTGCAAAAAATCGACGACATGATTCATAATCCTGTTAATGATCAATTAGAGTCTACATGGAAATGGATGTATGAAGGAATAAATAGAGCGAATTACCTAGTTGAAAACAAAGACAAAGTTGAGTTTTCTAGAAAAGCTGAATTATATGGTGAAGTTCACTTTTTAAGAGCATACTATTATTTTGAATTAGTTAAAATATTTGGAGGTGTTCCATTATTCACTGAGTCAAGATTAACCGCTGGTGATTCTGCAACTTTATCAAGAGCGTCTTCATCTGAAGTTTATGCTCAAATTGAAGCTGATCTTCAAGCTGCAATCGCTGCATTACCAGCCGCTAAAAGTTTAGATGGTAGAGCTACAGCATTTACAGCTCACGCACTACTTGGGAAAGTTTATCTACACCAAGACAAATTTGATGAAGCTGCTAGTATTTTAGAGCCTTTAGTTGGTCTTTACTCTTTAGCTCCAGATCTTCAAAATGTATTTTTAAGATCAGGAGAAAATGGTTCTGAGTCAGTATTTGAGGTTCAGTACTCAAAAAATTCAAACTGGTGGGATTGGGGATTCCCTCAAGGTTCTGAAGGTAACTTTGGAATTATTCACCACGGAATTAGAGGATATAATGGTTCAGTTTATTCTCAAGGATGGAGTTTTAATGTTCCAACACAAGAGTTATATGACTCATACGCTGCCGGAGATTCTAGAAGAGATGTAGCAATTTTGGATATTCAAGCTTGGTCTGATGCGACCGGTGCGGAATATGCTGAGGGTTATGAACACACAGGATATTTTAATCACAAATATATCCCAAGAGCAGGATCTACTGCAGCTCAAGGAGAGTTAAACTATGAAATGAACTATAGAGCTATAAGATATTCAGACGTTTTATTAATGGCTGCCGAAGCTAATAATAGAAAAGCTAGTGCTGATGATGCTAAAGCTCAAAATTATTTAAATCAAGTTAGAGCTAGAGCATTTGGAAATAGTTCTCAAGCTTCTTCCTCAACTGGGGCAACTTTAACTCAAGAAATCTGGGATGAAAGAAATTTTGAACTTGCAATGGAAGGACATAGATTTTTTGATTTAGTTAGAACAGGTGAAGCTTCTTCTAAAATTTCAGGATTTATTTCTGGAAAACATGAGGTTTTCCCAATTCCACAAACGGAAATTGATATTTCAGGATTAACTCAAAATGCTGGATACTAACATATAACATTATATAAATATGAAAACAATAAATAAATTTTTTACTTTACTTTTCGTTTTTACGGCATTTGTAAGCTGTAAGGAAGACTTTTTAGAGGAAACTGACTTTGGTATAGTAGCTCCTTCAAACGTAAATGCGACTTTTAATATTACACAAGACAATACAGGACTTGTGACTATAACTCCAACTGCTGTTGGTGCTATAAAATTTGACGTTGATTTTGGTGACGGAAGTGAAATTGCAACCGGTATAGCTGCAGGAAAACACGTTAAGCACACCTTTACAGAAGCTACTCACTCTATTGGAATAACTGCAATAGGTTTAGGTAACTTAAAAACTGCTGCATCAGTTGAACTAATGGTATCATTTAAAGCTCCTCAGAATTTAGTAGTAGCAATGACTAATAGCACTACTGTTTCAAGACAAGTAGATGTTGTTGCAACTGCTGATTATGCTACAACGTTTGATGTTAGTCCTGGTGTTGACGGTGCTGAAAATGTTAGCGCAAATATTGGTGAAACTGCTTCTTATAAATACGATGCTGCTGGAACATACACAATTACTGTAACTGCTAAAGGTGGTGCTATAGAAACGACTAGTTTTTCACAAGATTTTGAAGTAACTGCGTTAATGCAACCTGTTGCATCGGCCCCTACACCAAAAGACAGACCTTCTTCGTCTGTTATTTCTGTTTATAGTTCTTCTTATGCTGCACAAGCTGTTACAAATTTTAACGGTTTCCCAGACTGGGGACAAGGTGGACAAGGAAGCAGCTGGGCTGAATTTGATTTAAATGGTGACAAAATGTTACAATACGTAAATTTAAGTTACCAAGGAAATCAGTTTGACGCTGTAGATTTGTCAGGAATGGAGTACGTTCATATGGACGTTTGGACTGCTGATGTTGATAAATTAGAGTTATCTATCATTCAAACTGCAATTCCTCAAGAAACACCAATAGTTACTGATTTAGTTAAAGATGAGTGGAACAGTATAGATATACCTTTATCTTCATTTACTGATTTAGGTCAAGCTGTAACGGCTATCGATCAATTAAAATATGTTGGTACGCCATGGGCTGCTGGTTCAGTTTTTATTGATAATGTATATTTTTATAAAGCTTCAGAGGTTAAACTTCCAATAAGATTTGACCAAGAAGAAAAATTTGCCGGTGTTGGTGGTGCTTCTGTTGAACTATCAACTGACCCTGACGATGCTACTAATAATACTGCGAAAGTTACTAATGGTGGAAACGACTGGGAAACTGCAGAGATTATGTTAGATGTGCCAATAAGTATCACATCTGGTGGAGACAATAAATACTCTGTGAGAATTTATTCTCCAGATGATGCTGCTCATGCATTAATGATGAAGTTAGAAGAAAGCGGAGCTAATGAGTTTATTGAATTATCTCAACCTTTCCAAGGAAAAGGATGGAATACAGTTAATTTTGACTTTTCAACTATCACAGCTCAAGCGTGGCCAAATCCTGGTGCTGCTTGGGATGGAAATGCAGATTTTAAAAAATTAGTATTCTTTATTGACGGTGGATCGTCAACACCTGGTGTTTATCATCTTGATGACGTTGCTTTAAATAGTCAATTATATGGTTTACCTATTTATTTTAACGACGCTTTAATTCCTTTTGCTGGGGTTGGAGGTGCTTCGTTTGAAATGTCTACTGATCCAGACGATGCTACCAATAATACTGGAAAGCTTACAAACGGAGGAAACGACTGGGAAACTGCAGAACTTATTCTTGAAAGACCTATTAGCATAGTAAGTGGAGCGGACAACAGCTTTTTTGTTGATATATATTCTCCAGACGATGCAGAACATGGTTTAATGATGAAGTTAGAACAAAGTGGAGCTAATGAATATATAGAATTAGCTAAGACATTTAAAGGTAAAGGATGGAACACAGTTCATTTTGATATGTCTACTGTTACAGCTCAAGCGTGGCCAAATCCTGGTGCTGAATGGGACGGAAATGCAGATTTCAAAAAATTAGTATTTTTTGTTGACGGAGGATCTGCAACACCCGGAGTTTATCATTTTGATAACATAGAGAAGAGACCAGCTGTTGGACTTCCAATAGATTTTAGTACCACTATTCCTTTTAAAGGAGTTGGAGGAGCTGCTTTCGAATTTTCTACTGATCCTGACGATGCTACTAATGCAACTGGAAAAGTTACTAACGGAGGAAACGACTGGGAAACTGCAGAGTTAATTTTAGATACACCTATTAGTATCGTTAAAGATGCAACTAACTCGTTTACTGTTAAGATTTATTCTCCAGATGCTGCTGCTCATAAACTTATGATGAAATTAGAGCAAAGTGGAGCAAATGAATACATTGAATTATCTCAAGACTTCCAAGGTGCTGGATGGAATACTGTAACATTTGATATGTCAACTGTTGGAGCTCAAGCATGGCCAAATCCTGGTGCTGAGTGGGACGGAACTGCTGATTTCAAAAAATTAGTATTCTTTATTGATGGCGGATCTGCAACACCTGGTGTGTATCATTTAGACGATATAATAAAGAACTAATAAATTTTAAATATTTAAAAACATGAAAAAAAATAATTTATTACTTAAAACAATCTTCGCTTTTACACTCCTTGTTTTTATTGGCTGTGAGAAGGAAGAATATACTCTTGGAGCTATAACTGCACCAAGTGGAATAAGCATCACTGCGGAAATAGTTGGAGCAGATGCTGATAATCCTAACGGAGACGGAACGGGTGTTGTTCATTTTACAGCTACTGGATCTGACGTTATTACTTGGAAGTTTATTCAAAATGGTGTTGAAAGAATGGTGCCATCTGGAAAAACTACTTATGCTTTCAGTAATCTAGGTTTAAATACATATACGGTTAGTGCTGTTGCTATTGGAGCTGGAGGTTCATCCTCTGATGCTGCTACAAACGTTGAAGTTTTAGCAACTTACAATCCTCCTGCAGCATTAATTGCTAAGATAACAACAGGAACATGGAGAGTGCCAATTGAAGATGGAGCTCATATGGGTGTTGGGCCTTACGATGCTACCACAGGAGTATGGTGGACTGCAGGACCTGGTGATAAATCGACAACAGGAATGAGTGATGACACTTATAAATTTAACGCAGATGGAACATTTACATTTGATGTAGGTGCTAATTCTGAAATTTTTGGAAAAGGACATGCTTTGTCTACAGATTTTGGTGGACTTAGAGATCAAACACCTGATGGTAACGATGATGTAGAAAATTTCCCTGTTACTCAAGATGATGTTGATAAATTATCTGGTACTTGGTACATAACTGCACCTGGTGGAGTAGAAACTATAAATTTTAGTGGACTAGGATTTGTAGGCTTTTACACTAGCTCACATGCTTATGAAATTTTAGATAGATCTGGTGACAATTCAATGTCACTAAAGAACTATTATACTCATGAAAGTAATGCGTGGTTTTGGACAATCACAAATAGAGAATAATTTTGTTTTAATCTAAAAAAACCTGGATAATTAATTTTGTTCAGGTTTTTTTTTAATTTATTTTTAAATATGCTTAGTAGAATTTTTTTTAAGATTTTTTCTTTTGTATTGTTATTAGTTTTAGGGTGTTCTTCTGGAGTTGAAGATGACGGGGGAGGTGTTGGGCCAGTAGATCCTCCAACTGAAATAATTCCTACAAATTTAAGTGTAAGTATTTCTATTGAGGGAACAGATTCTAATAATCCTAATGGAGACGGATCTGGTCTTGTTAAATTTTCTGCATCAGCCACAAATGCTGTTTCATACAGTTATAGGTTTGGAACAGGCGACTCAACAAATTCGAGTGGCCCTGTTGAGTTTACATACACTGATGTAGGTACTAAATCTTATAACGTTAAAGTATTTGCATATTCCTCCACAAATCATTCTATAAGTTTCGACAAAACTATTACTGTTTATGTTAAACCGTTTGCAGAACCAACTATTTTAGAATTATTAGCAGGCGACTCTTCAAAAACATGGCAAATTAACGCTGCTCAAGATGCTCATTTTTCTAATGGAGCTCAGGACAAACAGTATCCAACATTTTGGGAAGCATATTCATTTTCAAAATCAAATTCTGGATTCTACGATGATGAATTTACTTTCAATGTAAATGGTACTTTTCAACATAAAACTAATAATACAGTTTTTGGAAAAGGAGTTCATTTAAATTCTGATTTTGGAACAACTTCTTCTACAACCAATAGCGACGGAGATATAGAAAATTATCCTTTAGATAATTATGAGACTACCTTTTCTGTAAAAAAGGAAGATGATTTGGATAAAATTGAATTAGGTGCAAAAGGTTTTCTTGGTTTTTATGTTGGCCAGCAAAATTACACCATTGCATGTTCAGATGAAAATAATATTTTGATTAGAACTGTTGATGACAGTGACATTGCATGGTACTTATGGCTGACTAGTGAAACAGTTTCTGATATTCCTTCTAAAGATCAATTTACTAACTTAGTTTGGTCTGATGATTTTGATTACACAGGAGCCATAGATCCTGATAAGTGGACTCACGAAGTCAGAAACCAATGGTATAACGAGGAAGTTCAATCTACTACTGATTTATTAGAAAATTCTAAAGTTGAAGATGGTAAGTTAAAAATAACAGCCATTAAGAAATCTAACGGAGATTATACTTCTGCAAGAATTAGAAGCTTCCAAAAACAAGATTTTACATACGGAAGGATTGATGTTAGAGCTAAAATGCCTTCTAAAACTAACGGAATTTGGCCTGCTATTTGGATGTTAGGATCAAATTATCCTAATCCAGAATGGCCTGCTTGTGGTGAAATTGACATTCTTGAATATGCTCAATCAAATTCTTTTAGAGCTCAATCTACTGTTCATCATCCTGATAACCACGGAGGAGGAGATTCCTATACTCGAACTGATTATAATGATCTTCACGAAAAGTTTTATACCTATTCATTAGTTTGGACAAAAGAAGCACTAACGTTTTATGTTGAAGACAAACCACACCACATTGTTGGAAACTCTTGCGCATTACCATTTAATTGGGATTTCAATATAATATTGAATTTTGCTATGGGGGGTACTTTCGGAGGTGAAATTGATTCTAGTTTTACTAGTGAAACAATGGAAATAGATTACGTTAAAGTTTATCAATAAATTTTTTAAAAAAATAATATTTAAAATGCGAAAAATTCTACTACTTATTTTCTTTTTAATTTTTAATTTTTCTTTTTCTCAAGGGCTTAAAACCAGTGGAAAAAAAATAGTTGATAAAAATGGGAATGAAGTTTTGTTAAGAGGAATGGGTCCTGGCGGATGGCTTGTAATGGAAGGATACATGAACCAATCAGCTGGACTAGCCGGTCCACAACATGAAATTAAAAATAAACTCATTGAATTGATGGGTAAGGACAAAACTGAAACCTTTTTTGCAGAATGGAGAAAAAATCATTTCACTAAAAGAGATGTTGACTCCTTGGCCGCTTGGGGCTTTAATAGTATTAGACTTCCTATGCATTATAATTTAATGACTCTTCCAATTGAAGATGAACCAATTGCCGGAGAAAATACTTGGATTGAAGAAGGTTTTACTATTATTGATAATTTACTTGAATGGGCTAGGCCACATAATATGTATGTTATTTTAGATATGCATGCTGCACCTGGTGGTCAGGGTTATAATGCAGACATTTCTGATTACGATTCTTCAAAGGCTTCGCTATGGGAAAGTACAGCTAATCAGAACAAACTTGTTGCACTTTGGAAAAAAATTGCTGAAAGATATAAAGATAATGAGTGGATAGGTGGTTATGATTTAATTAATGAAACTAACTGGGATCTTCCTGGTGGAACACTTCTAAGAGAAGTATTTGAAAGAATAACTGCTGCAATTAGAGAAGTAGATAAAAATCATATTATTTATATTGAAGGTAATGACTATGCTAATAACTTTACTGGTTTAACACCACCTTGGGATGATAATATGGTTTACAGTTTTCATAAATATTGGAGCACTGTAAATGATGACGATTTGGATTGGATACTACCAATGAGAGATCAACAAAATGTTCCTCTTTGGATGGGTGAATCTGGTGAAAACTCTAATACTTGGTACACCAGATTTATTTCGTTACTTGAAAAAAATGATGTAGGTTGGGCTTGGTGGACTATTAAAAAAGTTGGTGATATAGACAGTCCTTTTTCAGTCAAATTAAATCCAGGATATCAAAAAATATTAGACTATTGGAAAGGCGAAGGTGATAAGCCGACAGAAGAAGAGGCCTATGCTGCAATGATGAAACTTGCGGATAATTTACTTATTGAAAATTGCTTGTATAGAAAAGATATTCCAGATGCAATGTTTAGGCAAACAACTACAGATGATGTTATTCCATATTCTGAAAAACAATCGATTCCAGGTAGAATAGACTTATCAGATTATGATTTAGGAAAAAATAATTTCGCTTATTATGATACTACTGTTTCTGATAACAGAGAAAACGGAGAGTTTAGTGCTTGGAATTCGGGCTGGAGATATAGAAATGACGGAGTTGATATTGAAGAAAATAATGATCTTAATAATAGTAATGGAAAACATATTGGTTTTACTAATAAAGGAGAGTGGATTTCTTATTCAGTTAAAGTTTTTCAAACCGGAGCATATAAGGCAGTAGCAAGAATAGCTTCCCAAGAAACAGGTGGTGAATTTCATTTGTCCTTGAACGATGAAGATATTACAACAACACAAAGTATTACTAGTACAGGCGGCTGGACAACATTTAAAAACCATTCAGATATTAATAACATTATATTAGATGAAGGGGAGCATATATTAAAAATTCATTTTGATAATGATATACCAATAAATATTAGTAGTATAAAGTTTGTTAGAACTGGTGCTGCTAGTAGTGTGGATTTCGCTGCTATCAACGGAAATACTGTTTCTGATGAAAAGTCAATTGAACTTTCATTTAATCAATCTGTTTCAAGTTCGTCAATTGAATCTTCTAAAGATGATTTTTCTATTGTAGTGAATGGATTAGAAAAAGAAATTAACACAATTTCATTATCACCCAACAAGCAAAGAAAAATTATTATAACATTAAAAGAAAATTTATTGTATTCTGATGAAATTGTTGCAAATTATTCTGGTTCTTCACTTAAATCAAATTCGGGTCAAGAATTAAAATCATTTTCAGATTTACTAATTAATAACACTTTGCAACAAAGATTTGTAATTCCTGGAAAAATTGAAGCTGAAGCTTCTAAGGTTAAATTTGGGTTTGGAATTGAAGATACTGAGGATGAAGGAGGTGGAAAAAACCTCGGTTACACTGACGCTGGAGATTATGCAGATTACTTAATATACACTAATAGTTCACAACCATATTCTGTTGACTTTAGAGTTGCAGCTCAAAATGGTACTGGTGAAATTGGATTATATATTGTAGATGCTACAGGAACTAGGGAATTTGAAATTTGTACTGTTGAAACTCCTAAAACAGATGGTTGGCAAACTTGGACAACAGTTACAGCAAACACAAAAAATATTGGTAAAGGTATTTTTACTTTAAGAATGAAAGTTTTAAAAGGAGGATTTAATTTAAATTGGTTTGAATTTAAAGAACCTGATTCAGATGGAGATGGGATAAAGGATTCTATTGATAATTGTCCAGACACTCCTGAAGGTACTGCAGTAGATTTTACTGGTTGCCCGATTTTTACCCTGCCATTAGACAATAACAAAGTTTGGGTTACAAGTGCGAGTTGTATTGGTAATACTGACGGCTCGATAGGACTTAGTATTGAAGATGATAGTTATAACTACACAGTTACTGTAACAGGCCTAGACGATCCTATTTCTTTAGGCGCAGAGACAAAGACTGCTTCAGTTACTGGTCTTGGGACAGGTACTTACACGGTTTGCTTTAAAGTTGACGGTCAAGATGCCTACGAGCAGTGTTTTGAAGTTAATATTGGCGAACCTAAAGCCTTAAGCGCGTTTATA
>Ga0257114_1000014_pt1 | contig 139268 bp, 188 predicted proteins | sample SI112_10mmetaG_FD_190149 | JGI IMG/M metagenome (GOLD analysis project Ga0257114, IMG submission 190149) | Marine microbial communities from Saanich Inlet, British Columbia, Canada - SI112_10m | ecosystem: Environmental > Aquatic > Marine > Inlet | place: Canada: British Columbia | collected...
CAACCATAATGATGGCTTGATTTGAGGTCAAACCATAAAGTTTCCACATAAATGTTTGCTTTCTATAGGGAGTGGGGGGTTAATAAAATGGGTTTACTCATTTTTTCTCAATATTTTCCCTATGAACCTTCCTAATTTGTGATTTTATGGAATTCCAAGCATTTGAAGCACTCGGAGTTGAAGAAATTGATGTTCCCCTTCCCTCTGGGAAGATGTGTCCTTCAGGATATTTCTCACATCCGGGGCATTTAATTTTACACATATTATGCTTTCCGTTTGAATCATAAGAATCAAGAATAAAGCCTGTTTTTTTAGTAATATTTTTCTCAAAATCCCTCTCAAATTTCTTCGCCATGATGTTATGTAACAAGTTATACTATATAAACTAATTTGTTATTTGCATTTTGAACTAACGGAAATGGGTATATTTTAACGGAAATGGGTATCTCTTTTGGTTTTTTTCCACATTTCGTCAATAATATCTGTTTTTTCCCCGATTTCATACCTTAAAATTAACGGAAATGGGTATCTCTTTTTAACGGAAATGGGTATACCTAACGGTTTAGGGTATCTCGTTTTAACGGAAACGGGTATATTTTAACGGTTTTGGGTATCTTTAATTAACAGATTCGGGTATCTTTTGTTGATTCCAAAGTTTTTCATACCACCAATAATAAGGAATGAAAAGTAAAGTCAGGTATATTTGGAAAGTCCATCCAGAAGTAAGGTATTCTTCAGCAGGATTTTCCATAAATAGCATATACCAAATGATAACAAATGGTTGACAAAAGAAAAAACCGCTAATCGGTCTAAGCACATCTTGGAGATTCATAAAGCAAACTAATATATAATACCCTTATAAATATATCTTTAAGTATCAGAAAGATTAATTTTGAATCATGAGGTATAATGTTAATTTGCATCAGGTCAAGAAATTTTGCTATGATGTATTTACCTTCAATATTAAAAAGGATGTTTTACAAAAAAATATTAAAAGGTATTCTGCAAATCCTTTGAAGGAATTTAACTTAAATACTATTTATATGATGAATTTTCAAATTAAAAATGAAGATATTTGGTATTATTTTGTCATATATCCCGCATCCATTGTTGGAACAACTGTTAAAACTTATAGGGTAGGACTTTTGCCTCTAAGGTATCATACAGATAAATCAAACCTGTTCAATCCCCTCTCTTTTCACCAACCATTACCTACATCAAAAGAGGTTCAATTTTTAAGAGAAAACATAACTTTATTTAGGAGTTGTCAAATTATTAGTGAATTAAATTATGATTCTGTAGTTTCAAGTATATTATTATCAAACCAAGGCAGAATTGGAAGCCTTAGGGAAAGTCCAATAATTTTGTTCCCCCTGCCTACTTCGGGGTCAAATCTATTTTTAAACTGGGACCAAGACCCCTTTGAGGTGAAATCATGACAAGAAAAGAAAAACCTAAAGATTATTTTTCAACTGCATATTTTAACTATCTGGTAGATATATCTGAATACAGAGGCAAGAGACAAATGAGGCTTATTGATTCTGATTTAAATAGGGATTTATATGAAAAAGTAACTAAAGAAATGAAGAAAAATCCTAAAGTGTTACAGGAACTTAATTATGATAATCCTCCAATTGAAATGGGGCATATATATATCATAAAACTTAATAGGTGGCAGTCAGATTTGAAATTAAGGTATGCTAATGGGATGGAGTGGAGTGAGTATTGGGATGATGATGTAACCAGATATGAGGAATTTAAAGGATTTGGAGGTTATTTAGCAGTAATAAAATTACCTCCCTATACTAAAGTATCAACAATAGTCAACCCAGATACTCAATGGCAAAGAACTGAAACTAAGAGATTATGGGGCAATCCTAATACTCTATATACTAAGCAAGATGCCGAAAATTATTATTTTTCTATCATGTTGCCCGATAGTGAAGCGTTTAAAAATCCTTTGGTATATTCAAGAAAAAATAGTTTAGCAAAAGAGTATCCCATATATTTCTATAAAGGACATAGGAGTAGCCCTATTGACGATGAAGATGGTGCATGGTTATGGCAAAAATCTTATAAATCTGATGGCAATGATTATGATTTTCCAACAGGTTCAACATGGGCTCTTTTAAAAAAATGGCCTGATTTCTTAAATTGGGGCAATACCTATCCATTTTCAACAAAGTAGTTATATAGGTATAATTTTCAATAACTAATCATGAATATTGTAGAATCGCTAACCTTTGATGATGTTTTACTAATGCCTCAATACTCAAATATTAAAAGTAGAAAAGAAGTAAATACTAAAACTCAATTAACTTCTACAATTTATTTGAATACCCCTATTGTTGCTTCTAATATGGACACCGTATGTGAATCAGATATGGCAATTAAGATGGCTCAATTAGGAGGTATGGGATTTATCCACAGGTATTTAACCATTGAAGAGCAAACTCAAGAAGTTTTGAAAGTAAAAACACATCATGATGTAACTATTAGAAACCCGTATTGTGTAAAGGAAGGCACTACCACGAAGGATGCTGTAGGTTTGATGATTGAAAACAATGTATCTTCTGTATTAGTTGTTGATGAAACTGATACATTTAGAGGGATTCTGCCTTTGAAGAATGTTACTTTTCAAGAAGTTGAAAATTCAATGGTTGAAGATTATATGATTTCTTATGAAAATGCCGTATATGCTACAGATAATAATAGTTCTGAAGAAATTATAGACATTATGAGAGATAATAAAGTTGGTAAAGTTCCTGTTTTGGATAAGAATTACAAAATTGCAGGATTAGTTACAAGGAAGGATATGTTTTCAGAAAAATCATATCCCCTTGCAACCAGAGACTCCTTGGGAAGACTCAGAGTTGGAGCCGCAGTAGGAGTTAATGGAGATTATATGGAAAGAGTAGATTCCTTAGTAGGTGCGGGAGTTGATGTATTAGTAGTAGATATCGCTCATGGGCATTCTAAAAATTGCATTGGTGCTGTAAAGAATATTAAATCACAGTATGATATTCCGATTATTGCAGGAAATGTTGCTACAGGATTAGGTGCTAAGGAATTGGTTGATGCGGGGGCTGATGGAATCAAAGTAGGAGTAGGTCCCGGAAGTATTTGCACAACCAGAATTGTAACAGGGCATGGAGTTCCTCAATTAAGTGCAATTATGGATGTTTGTGATATGGTAAGCGTTCCAATTATTGCTGATGGAGGAATTAGAAAATCAGGAGATATCGTAAAAGCATTAGCGGCAGGAGCCTCAACAGTTATGCTTGGAAGCCTTCTTGCAGGAACTGAAGAATCACCCGGCCAGTTTATTCATAGGAATGGTTCAAGATATAAGATAATTAGAGGTATGGCTTCTTTTGGTGCGGCTCTTGGAAGAAAGAAAAGAGCAGGAGATGAAGTTTCATCAGCAACTCCTGAAGGGGTTGAAGGCTTGGTTCCTTATAGAGGGTATTCTGAAGAAGTAGTTTTGCAGTTGATGGGGGGAGTTAGAAGTGGATTTTCATATTCAGGTGCAAAAACGCTTATTGAATTATGGGCTAATGCTCAATTTACAAAGATTACTTCTTCTGGATTGATTGAAAGTAGACATCATGACATTGATAAGTATTAAATAGGTTGTATTATTCATGTTAAATATGCTATCTATTAGAGAAGTTATAAACTCTCTTTCTCAAAGGGAAATTGACTTAATTATTAGTAGCCCTACAATTCAAGAAGCATTTATTGAAGATTCTGTTTTAGAGCATGGATTTGATAAATCGGAGTTGGAAGAATATTTTAGAACTGAGTATTCAAATAGAAAGGAAGGGCAAACAGTAGTTGAAATTCCTTTGAAGGTCGTTAAACCTACTCCTCAATGGGATAATGGAGAGACTTTTATGGTCAAACATAGAAAGGCTACTCTTATGAATGAGATTTTAGAAGTGTTACAGGGAAAAAATGGCATCTCTAAAACTGCAATTTTACTTAAATTAGGTAAAGATAATGTTTCTTGGAGGGAAATATTTGCAGATGTTACTGAATATATGATTGCCAGAGGAAATATCAAAAAGATATCTACAAAATATTATTTATCCAATCAATCAGTATACAGAGAATGCGATTTTCACAGAGAATTGTATGCTTTATTGTATGAGAGTCCTAAGACAACCACTTATTTAATGAAAAAAATGAGATATAACAATCCTAAAGGAAGGGCTAAGGTTTTACAGGCCCTACATATGATGGTTAAAGAAAAAATCGTTCAAAAGGAATCAAGATATTGGTGTTTGTTAGATTAATTTATATAGGTAATAAACATACGACATTATACAGGTGATAAGAAATGTCGCAAGCAGTAGTAGTAGTAGATATGGGTAATGAAGCATTTAATGAAGAAAATATTTTTAACGATTGGTGGTCTAATAATGATTGTAGAATTGATGGTGAAACCATCTATGTAATGACTGAATCTCATGAAGAAGTAATTAATTTTGATTATTATCCTAAGGCAAAAACAACAATCTTTAAATTTGAAACAGACGGAGATTATTTCCCTCCGATTCTAATGGAATATATCAATACCCTTACAGATACAGAAAAGACTCAAATTTCAGTAGCCATTGAAGGAGAGTGGGGAGATTTTGATAATTTGGTAGATATGTTGCTTCAAGATTTTAAAGATTATATTTTAGATGGTCAAGATTTTGATGTGGAATAATATTTATATAGGTGAGTTAGGAAGTGATGTATATGCAAAAGTTTTGGAAATGTGATAGTTGTGAAAGTATTTCAAGGTATAAGGGATTGTGCAGAGAATGCACAGAATATGGAGAAGATGGTTCTATTGTAAAAGCAGTTCCCAGAGTTAGAAAGAATTCTGATGGGACTAATTGGCAACCTCCTCAAAAGGTAAGTTCTATTCCTGTAGCAGATAGGCTACAAATGATTAGACAAAGCAGAAGGAGAAAGCCTAATAAGAAGCAAATTCAAAATATGTTGGATTCAATAGAAGTCAATTCAGAAGAAATGATGGATATTGGCGAATCTGTAGATGAGGAAGAGTGATTATTTGGGATTAGAAATTGCATTACTTGTTGCTAATTTTGCATTGTTGTTTGTAGCGTATATTTTTTTATTGAATTTTTTTAAGAAAGTGTCTCAAGAATTAAATCAGTTAGACAATAAGCAACAAAGCACTATTTATGGAGTATCTCATGTGTGGGGCTCTTTAAAGGAATTAAGAGAAGAGATAAAGGTAAATCTACCAACTGAAGGCTTTATGGAGGATTATGTGGGTGAGAATAATGAGTGAATTGTTAATTGGAATCATAGGTTGCATTTTCCTTTATTGGTTTGGAAATATTCTTTATCCTGAACCAGAACATAGGCCCATTCAACAAGAATTAATCAAAATGGAGAGTAATAAAGATGGTGAAGATTAGAGATTATCAAATGCTTTTATCTTATTTTCTTGATGCTCTTAAGGAGGGAGATTTAGCAGAAGATTATCTTCCAGAATTTCCTTTAATTGCAAAAGAGATTGAATTTATTTCTAATTATTTAGATGCAAGGCTTAAGTTTATTAACAATCTTGAAAAGAGTCAAGAATTATTTGAACATATAAAGAGGTTTTTTGATGAGTCAGAAAGTAAGCAATAAGTTTCCATTTGAGAATTGCATCATTTGTAATTCCTATTGGCCTAAGTCTGCTTTGACTAAAGAAGGCATTTGCCCAGATTGTTTGATTATTGGAAGGGGTGAAGAATATGAATTTTAGAAAATCTATTGGGAAAATTACGAGCCCTATTTTTGTTCCCTTGAGAAGATTGATTGCATGGACAGATAATAAATTTGGAACTTGTGACCATCAATTAGTATTGCAACCAAGGCCTTGTTTTATTTCTTTTGAATCTGAACCTTTGGAGCAAATTTCTGAATTGATGAAAAAGGTTTCTAAAGATAAAGTCAACTTGCAAGGATTAACTGATTCAGAAGAGTGATTTAATTGAGTATTTTTTATAGTGTTTTGATTGCAGTTATTATTTCAAATTTTATTTTAGGAATTATGGAATATTTAGTAAATTATTATTCTCAAGAATAAGTATATATAGGTGTTTATACAAGTAATTTTTATGTGTGGGGCGATTCCTATTCAATGCAAAACCTGTAATAATTGGTATATAGTTGGTGAATGTATGCATTGTAATATTTCTGTAAAAAAGGATGATTGATTAGATGTATATTTCATTAGATATTGAAACAATGAATCCTTCTTTAAAAGGATTATCTTTTGCATCTCCAAAAGGTTGGAAAACTTCTTGTGTTTGTATATATGATTCTGTAAAAGATAGAGTATATTCTTTTGTAAAAAATCCAGATTATATTAGGTCTTTTTATACAGGAAATATACACCAAGTTTTACAGGATTTATACAGTTTTGAAGATTTAAAGGTATTTTTTACTGCTTGGTATAATAATGGTTATTCCTTAATTACACATAATGGAAATAAGTTTGATATGCCTATTCTCTGTAAAACTATTGCAGAAGGAGGGGCGGATTTACAGGAAATATATGATTTGTTTGTAAAAGATGATAAAGTTATTGATACTTGTGAATATTTAAGAATTATTACAGGAAGGAGATTTTCATTACAAAACCTAATTAAAGGAGTTTTAGGAGAATCTGAATCTAAATTAATGGATGGTGGAAATGCCCCCAAAGAATGGTTAAATAAAAATTATTTAAAGGTATTGGTATATTGTATTGGTGACGCAGTATATACTTATCAAGTATATAATACTGTAAAACAAAATAGTGGGGTTTTAACTGCAAAATATAAACATAATAAGCAATTGATTGAAACGACGGTAAATGAAGTAAATTGGTAGGTGGATAAAATGAGTGAACATAAAGATGAATATTTAAGAAAGAAGAAATCTAAACACATCAAAAAAGATGATGAGCCAAAATTTGATGATGGAGAATTTTTGAGATTGCAAAATTTGATGAGGTGTAGACATTGTGAAACTCCTTACCCTCTAAATATGATTCTTTGTCCAGTATGTGGAAAGACGGAAATGGGTGATTAATATGGGTGAATGGAAATCTGAAGGAGGCCCTTGTAGAAGGCAATGTGATGTAGATATGAAAACGATGGTTTGTAAATATTGTGGAATGAGTTATAAGAGAGTTGATGAAAAATGAAGTGGCTTGTTGAATGTATGGATGAAAATAATAATTGGAATAAATTCAATTATTTTACAGGGACTTATTATGATGTTAAAGAAAAATGCTCTACGATTTTATTGAAAACTAAATATTATGGAATTAAAATTACTCAAATAGAGTAAGATAGTTTTATATAGGTCAAAAAGGAAGTGAAAGGTATGCCCGAAATTGTAAATATTGTCGCAAGTCAAAGAATGGCTTTGAATTTAGACATTAATGAAGTAGCCTATGTTTTAGACATTGATTTTGAACAGGAACAATTCCCCGGAATGGTTTACAGATGTAAAAATCCTAAGGTTTGCATTTTGTTGTTTAGGTCTGGAAAAGCAGTAGCAACTGGAGCCAAAAATTTGGAAGATATTGAAACCAGTTTTAAAAGACTTAGAACAGATTTGGAATCTCATGATTTTGAATTACTTCCTGAGGAGATGTGTGAAACTTCTTTACATAACTTAGTAGTTACATCTGATTTTTCAGAAATTATTGGAGACACTAAATTGAATTTGATGAATTTGATGTTTCACCTTCCCTTTGATAAGACTGAATATGAGCCTGAACAATTTCCCGGTTTGATTTACAGATTAGAGAGCCCTAAAGTAGTTTTCTTGATTTTTTCAAGTGGCAAATGTGTTATTACAGGTTCTAAAGATTTCGCAGAGGCTCAAGAAGCCGAAGATGCTTTAAAGGATGAATTACTATCATTTTGATAAGTAAACTTTATATATCAATAGGATAATTGATTCTTATGGCTGATAGGGTTGCGTTTTATAATGTTTTAGATAAGGAAGATTATGAAGACCCTTATTATGGACATACCGAGTTAGAAGGATTTATTCACAAAGAAAGAAATTTATTTAGAAAGGCAACAGGCCATGTGATGAATAAATTACAAGATGATGTTTTCAAATCAGCAATGGCTTACAGATGGGCTCAAAAAGATAATCCTAAATTTGAAGGAAGAATTTTTGATAGGGTAAATGGATATTATGAAGTAATGTCTATTGAAGGTGAGCAAATTTTTATAGAAATTTCAAATGAGCCTTATCATGTTTTGTCCAGAACTACTGGCAGACCTTGTTATTCCTGTGAAGAAATCACTAATGATGCTTGGTTAGGTCCTTTTCACGATTTTGCGTTGATGAATTCTACTGCCTATTTTTATGACAAAGATGAAAATTGGTTAGGAAGGCTAAATATTAGGTGGTGTTATAACGATGTTACAGGAGGAGTTGAAATAGGAGTTGACCCAAATATTTATTGTCCTGCCTTTAACACATTTATAGGAAGAGACGATGGCTTTTTGAAGCAAGCCCTTTATTTTGTTTTAAATAAACAAGGCCAATTGAATTACGATACTGCTACTACTCCTTATTTGTATAAAGGACATTCTGATACTACCTCTCAATATCCCGATGTTGCATTGCCCTACATTGGTTATCAAAAACTCCTAAGGAAAATAACTCCTCAAAGAGATGGATGGAGATTTAATAATCTTAATGAAGAATTTGAGTGGGATACATATGATGATGACTTTAGCGTTTTAGATGACGAACAAAATTATTTTGGCGGATTTCTTGATTAAATATCTTTAAATAGGTAATTTGGATTAGTTGAATCATGGGATACAAAAAATTCAATTTTGGTAGTAAGTCTTGGTCTCATAAGGCAGAAGATTATCCTAATGACATTGAAAGGTATTCTGAAGTGGGGCAGTCAAAAAATATTGGCTCGGTAGATTCTATTTCAGATTTATTTAGAAAAAGGTTTGAAATAGTTAAAGAACTCCTTGAAACTCAAGCAGGATTTAAAGCCTCTGGAAAAATCAGAGACTTGTTAGATTATAGAAAAAGAAGTAGTTTTAAACAAAAAACCTATAGAATTGTAGGCATTGTTGAAAATACCAGAAGGACTAAATCAGGGGGTAAAATGATTACATTGGAAGATGATACTGGAGTCATGGATGTATTTATTAGAAAGGAAGACCCTGCAGTAGACTCTCTCATTAATGATGATGTAATTGGAGTTGCTGGAAGATTTGATAAAAACAATCCAAATATGTTTTGGGTAGATGAAGTTCAATATGTTGATGTTCTTATGAATCATCAAAATAAAGGAGGTAAGGATTATGACCCTGTTTCTATTGCATTTATTTCAGATGTTCACATGGGTTCAAAATATTTCCTTGAAGAAACATGGGATAAAATGGTTCATTGGATGAATACAGACCCTCTTGCTAAAAACATTAAATATTTAGTCTTGAGCGGAGATACTGTAGATGGTGCAGGAGTTTACCCGAATCAGGAAAAAAATCTTGCAATTACAGACATTTATGAGCAATATGAATATTGTGCAAGGAAATTAGATGAATTGCCAGACCACATTACGACAATTATGTTGCCCGGTAATCACGATGCGGTTAGACCTGCAGAACCTCAACCTGTTTTAGAATTGCCTATTCAACAAAAATTTAATTCAACTATTCATGTAGGTAATCCTTGTAGAGTTACTTTGAATGGAATTGATATGTTATCTTATCATGGAAAAGGAATGGATGATATTATTCCAAGAATGGATGATGTTACATATGAGCAATCAGTAGTCGGTATGAAGCATATGTTGAAAAAGAGGCACTTGGCTCCCATATGGGGTGAAAGAAATGCACTCAGCCCTGAAGAAACAGACCAGATGGTGATTAGAAATCCTCCAGATATTTTCGTAACAGGGCATACGCACTCTCACGCAGTAGAATGGTATAGAGGAGTCCCTTGTATTGTATCCTCAACCATGCAGGGTCAAACAGATTTCATGCAAATGTTGGGATATTCTTCTATGAAGGGTTATTTGACCCTATATAATATTCAAAGTAGAGAGTCCAGAGTTATTCAATTTCATGCGAATGATGATATAGCAAAGAAGGTGGCTTGATGTTTGAATCAATTTTAGAATGGATTTTAATAGGTTTGGTTTTGATAAATCTAATCGCTCTTAATAATTGGCATAGGGTTATGCATATCAAAGTTCAGGAAATAGCGGCGGCTTTAAATTTATTAGTTGTTTTAGGAGTTGTCAAAAACAAAATTTCAAATAGTAGTGATGAAATGGATATCCAAAATGCCATCCAAATTATGAGATGGGATATGGGTGAAGATGATGGCGAATGATTTAAGCGATTTGATTATATTGGGAATCAAATATAAAAAAGTTTGCAATTGTAAAAGTCAGCCTTGTATGATTTGCTTTTGTTTGTATACTCTCTATATCAAAGAAATTGAAGAGATGCTTTACCAATAATTTATATAGGTGATTCTATAAAGAGTCTAATAAGGTGAAAAAATGACTTGGGGAAGATATCCTGAAAGAGCAATTGACCCTCCCGATATCTATTGGCTGAGGTGTGAATCTTGCGATACGAAAGTAGATGTTGATGAGATGCATGAAGACGGTTATTGTGAAGGTTGTTTAGAATATTGTAGATTTTGTGATAATATGAAATATTACGGGCATTTTGATGAGATTAATGATGAGCCCATTTGTGATTGTTGCATTGAAGTTACTTTTGTTTGTGAAAAGTGCAGTAAAATTGTTCACTCTCCAGATGGAGAGTTTGAATGGGAGCCGTTTTGTTCTGGTGCTTGTATGCATCCTATGTTGCAGGAGGACTAAATATGAATGCTTTAGGATTGTTTGATGGAATTTCTTGTGGGCAAGTGGCTTTAGAAAAAGCCGGATTTAAAATTGATAATTATTTTGCAAGTGAGATAGATAAATTTCCTATCATGGTAACTCAACATAATTATCCAAATACAATTCAATTAGGAGATGTTACTAATTGGAGAGAATGGAATTTACCTCCTTTGGATTTAATTATAGGAGGCTCTCCTTGTCAAGGATTTTCATTTGCAGGTAAGCAATTAAATTTTGAAGACCCCAGAAGTAAACTATTTTTTGAATTTGTAGATATTATCAATCATTTTAAGCCGAAGTATTTTTTGCTTGAAAATGTAGTGATGAAAAAGGAATATCAAGAGATTATTTCTAAATATTTAGGAGTTGAACCTATCATGATTAATTCTAATTTGGTTTCTGCTCAAAATAGGAAGAGACTTTATTGGACTAATATTCCTAATATAACTCAACCCGAAGATAAAGAAATTTTTCTAAGGGATATTATTCAAACTGATGTTGGAGATAGTTTTAATTTAAAAGGAAAATGGTTAGAATGGTGGGAAAAGAATAAGGATTTCCAAATTAGTAAAAAATATTCAGCCGTAAATCCTAATAAGGCTCTTTGTATGACTGCAAGACAATATGCAAATTGGAATGGAACATTTATTCAACTTCCATTTGCAATGACAGAAAGAAGGACAGAAGAGGCTAAAAGAATTAGGAGAGAGCATCAGCAAAAATATGGTAAGGACTTTTCTCCAAGAAGGGGTAAAGAATTAGTTCCAAGGACTGATGGAAAAATGAATTGTTTGACTGCTACATATTCTCTTAAAGAGCATACTGTTTTAGACACTCAAATTGTTTATAGAAAATTAACTCCTATTGAGTGCGAAAGGCTACAAACATTACCAGATAATTACACAGAGGTTGTTTCAAATTCACAAAGATATAAGGCTCTTGGTAATGGTTGGACGGTAGATGTTATTGCACATATTTTGAAGAATGTGGATATTTGAGGAATTGTTATGTATTTGGAAAATGTATTAGGTTTGTTTGACGGAATTTCTTGCGGTCAAATGGCTTTGGAAAAGGCAGGAATTAAATATGGAAATTATTATGCAAGTGAAATTAAGAAACACGCAATAGAAACTACTCAGCATAATTATCCAAATACTATTCAGTTAGGAGATATTCACCAAATCAAAGGGGATGAATTGCCCAAAATTGATTTGTTCATTGGAGGCTCTCCTTGTCAGGATTTGACTTACATTAATTGTAAAGGAAGGGCTGGATTAGAGGGTGAAAAAAGTAAATTATTTTATGAATATGTTAGATTGTTAGAAGAATTAAAGCCTACTTATTTTTTATTAGAAAATGTTGGAAACATGAAATTGTCGGATAGGGCAATCATCACAGAAATTTTAGGAGTAGAGCCTATTAAAATTAATTCGGAATTAGTATCTGCTCAAAAAAGAAATAGACTTTATTGGACTAACATTCCTAATGTAGAGATTCCCCATGATAAGGGAATTACATTGGATTCAATTGTAGATAGGAATGCAGAAAGAGAGGAAAATTGGTCGGATAAGAAAACCCAATTTGTAATTAGAAAATCCAAGACCATGTATGTTTCTATTGATGGTGAAAAGTCAATTCCCATTACTGCGAGAGGATATTCTGCTTGGAATTCTCAATTCATTACGAATAAGGATGGTTTATTAAGGGATTTGACTTTAGAAGAGTTTAAAAAACTACAAACCATCCCAGACTGGTATCATTTCCCTTGCATCAAGTCAAAAGCAACCAATCTAATTGGAGATGGTTGGACAGTAGATGTTATTGCACATATTTTTAGTTTCATGGAATAGTTTATATATTTCTTAGAGGTGCATTGAATCATGGCGATAAAAATTGGTGAAGAGCCTTGTGAAAAATCTTCTTCTGGTAGAGGGTGCGTTTACAAACCTGTAGGAACTCCTGCAATTGGAGATGGAAAGGTAAAGCATATCTGGTCGTGCAGAAGGTGCGGTGATAAGACTTATGAAATATTTGATTCAAAAGAAGTGGAATGTGCTATTTCTCATAACGGGATACACCAATGGGAAGCCCAAAAAACGATTTCTTTTACTCAGCATTATAAATATAGAGACATTTCAGAATCTCAAAAATGCAAATGTTGCGGTTCTGAAAGAATTTATGAATACCAGTCAATGATTGGTTATAATCCACATTGGAAAAGAAATTAAACACTTATATAGGTGTTTGATTTAGTTATAATTATGTATAAGAAAAATCAACTATTGATTATGCAGGAATTGTTTGAACTAAAGCAAATGGTTAAGGAACTAAGAAATGATATTGCTGAACTAAAAAATCAAGCAAATCCTTACAGAAGAGTAATTCCTAATGAACCTCAGCCATTTATCCCAGAAAAGAATAGGAGACCTCCCTTTAATCCTTACAAAAGGGAAGATATGCCTTATTATAGGAGTGAATAAAATGCCCTACATTCTTAAAAAGGATAGGGAGGCATTGGATTATGCAATTTTTGACATTACTGCAAGAATCCTTGCAGGAGATGGGACTGCAGGAAGGATGAATTATTGTATTTCTTCTATGATTAATATGATGATTGAAAAAAAGGGATTGAGTTATTCTAATCTAAATGAAATTGTTGGAGCCTTGGAATGTATCAAGATGGAACTATACAGAAGAGTGGCGGCTCCTTATGAAGATTTAAAAATTCAAGAAAATGGAGATGTTTATTGATGAATCCTGATACTATTGATAAAGTAAAAAAATATTTATCAAATAGAGATGATTCAAAACTCCCTTATACATTAGAAGATGTAATGAATTCCTATAAAACGCTATCTAAAAGAGTAGATGAACTTCACATGGAAAGGAAAAATATAGATTACAAAATCATGGACATTCATAAAATAATGAAAATTGTAGAAAATAAATTAAGAAAGATGTGCGAACACAATTGGATTAGAGAACCGGTCCCGTATTCTGAATTATATTGTTCCATTTGCGGAGTGTTTAAAAGATGACCCTTAAAATTAGCCCTTATTACAAAGGGGAAAGACCTTATTATAAAATTGAACATATCAGGACTCTCGGAGTTTCTGGATGGTGGGTTGTAGATTATGATGGATTGCCTGTAGAAGGTGAATTATATAGTTTATTAGAAGCAAAAACGCTCATGGAGAATTGGGAAAAAAAACTGCAAGACTTATATAGGTCTCAAAAGGAGTGAAGATTATGGATTCAGTTGAAATTCAATTAGACGGTATAGAATTATCTTGGTGCTTATTTAATGCTGAGAAGATTGTTGAGCATTATGCAAAAAAAAGTGATGTTGGCTCTGGCTCTTATAAACATAATAAGGTTAGTAGTAATTTAGTAGGTTTTAAATCTGAAGTAGGAACTAAAAAATGGTTGCTACAACATATTGATGAAAAGGATTTGATTTGCCATTATGAAAATTATTTAGAACCTAATTCTTTAGGAGATATTATTGCTCTTGACAATAGTTTAGAGATAAAGGGATTAAGACCACATCAATGGGATAAGTATAAAAGATGCATTCCACCCAGACAGTTAGAAAAATATGTCAAGAATAATTCTATTGCCATATGGACTACAACTACAGGAGACATTGAAAATCCAGCAGTCGTTTTGAAAGGTTGGAATTATTGTAGTGAAGTTAAGGAACACGGTAAGTTTATTCATACCATTTGTCCAAATATTTGGTTAGAAGATGATTCAAAGATGAGGTCTATGGAATCTTTGATTGAGGCTTTGAAAATGCCGCAAACTATATAAGGGTGTTTAGATAAGGAAAAAATGGGTCTTAAGAAGGCTTTGAATTATATAAAAGGTGATTTTAATGGATTATGATGTTATTGTAGTAGGCGGTGGACCTGCAGGTTCAGCAAACTCTTATTTTAATGCAAAGAAAGGGAAAAGGGTTTTACTCATTGATAAATCAACATTCCCAAGAGATAAGATTTGTGGAGATGGAATCACAGGAAAGGCATTATCAATTTTGCATGAAATGGGTTTAACAGACGAAATCAAAGGAATCAAGGAGATTTCATCAACAGGAGTTTTGGTGGTTTCACCAAATAGAAATAATTTGAGGATTTCAATTGAATCTCCCAACGACCCATTTAGTGCATTTTCAATAGATAGGTATATCATTGATAATCTTATGTTTCAAAAAGCAAAAAAAGAGGTTTTGGAGCAGGGTGGCGAAGTTTTGCATGAAAAGGTCATCGGAGTTATTGCTGAAGATAATAAAGTCGTAGGAGTTAAAACAAATAACGGTGAATATAGGGCTAATTTGATTGTCGGTGCTGGTGGTTATAATTGTCCTATTTCAAGATATGTATTGGGCGAAAATGAACTTCCAAAACAGGAAAGGCTTTATTATTCATCAGCATTGAGAGAGTATTGGGAGGGCATTGAGGGAAGCCAAGGAGATTTTGAAATTCATTTCATTGATGGAATATTACCCGGTTATTTTTGGATATTTCCAATCTCGGAAACCAAGTTTAATGTAGGGGTTGGAATGCTTTTGAGCGACATGGATAATCAATCAGTTAAATTAAAGGAGATGCTTAAACAAATCATTAATGAATCATACCTCAAAGATAGATTCAAAAATGCGAAATTGATTAAAGGCACAACAAAGGGTTGGCTTTTACCCTTGGGTTCTCCAAGAGAAGGAGGGCTTCAACCGAGAAAAAACTTTGTAGATGGTTGTATGTTGATTGGAGATTCAGCAAGTTTGATTGACCCATTCACGGGCGAAGGTATTGGGAACGCCTTGACTTCGGGTAAGTTATTGGCTGATTATGATTTTATTGACTCAAAAACGGGAGTAGAATATCAAAAAGCCCTATGGGGTATGATTGGGAAAGAATTGAGCAATTCTCATAGGCTTCAAAAAATGCTTAAAAGGAAGTGGTTGATTAACAGATTTATTAAAAAGGCATCTACAAATGAGAAACTTCAAAATCTTATTACGGATATGCTCCATAATAAAGAATCACAGGATGCTTTTGCATCTAAATGGTTCATTCTCAAGTCATTAATATTGTAAAGGGTTATAAAGGTGTTTAGATAAGGAGTAATTATGTCTTACGATGACTTTGAAGTAGACAAAGAAACCAATGAGGTTTTAGATGAAATTGCAAAGGATATAGATAGGAAGGTGAAATATATGAAGAAGTTAAAAGGTTTAAGGTGTTATCTTGCAGGGCCTATTGACCATGCAGAAGATGATGGTGTAGGTTGGAGAACAGAGGCAGAAAAATGGTTTGAAAAGAAGAAGGTATATGTTTTTAATCCTTGTAACAAGCCGATTTCATATCAGAAATATAAAGAAATTGATGAAGAAAAGGAAAAAATGATGGCTTTAAAAACTACTGGAAGATTTTATGAACTTTCTCAAAGGATGAGAGAAATTGTCCATGTAGATTTGAGGATGGTTGATATTTCAGACTTTGTAGTCGTTTATTTGAATCCTGAAATTGCCATGTTTGGGACAATTCATGAACTCATCAATAGCCTTCATCAAAGAAAGCCTACTTTAGTAGTTATTGAGGGTGGCAGGACAAAGGCTCCGAATTGGTTGTTTGGAATTATGGATTTCAATTTCATGTTTGATGATTTTGAATCTCTTTATAATTTCCTTGAACATATTGATAAAGGAACTATTGAAGCCGACCTTGGAAGATGGGTCTTCTTTGATTAAAGTAATCTTTAAGTATCAAAAACTTAAATTATAGATTATGTCCGAGACAAAGATTGCTTCAGCGATTGCATTAGCAACTCTTGCGGGAGCGACTTACTATGTGGTAAAGAATTGGGAATTTGAAGGTATTGAGCAAGACCCAAAACCTCAGCCTCAACCAAAACCTCAGCCTCAACCAAAAAATGGAAGGCCAGATTTGATTGACCCTATGGAATTAGATGAAAACGATTCTTTGATGGAAAAATCAGGAAAAACTTTTACGGTTGAGAATCCTCTTTATAATGATGACACTAAATATGGTAAATTGTTTAAAAATTATCCTTTGAAATATAATGTAATTATTGATTCTTCTGGAAAGAGTGCAGACGGTAGAACAGATTTATATGTTGAATTTGAGCCTGTTCCTGAGTCTTGGGTTGCAAGGCATAGGACTTCAGGTAAAAAACCAGATACTATTAGGAGGAGAGTCGCTTCAGGAACTCCTTGGGAATCGGTTCAAAAACCCACTTTCCAAGACTTGTTGACGGCAGTAGGAGGAGTTAGGACTGATGGGTCTTATGTTGGGCCTTCAGTATTATTTTCAAGCATCATTGACAAAAGAGTTAATGGTGAAGTGGCAATTTTATCAATAGATACTGCAACGGGTAAAAGAGAAAGTAGAATTAGATTAAATCCTGCAACGGGCGGAGTTAATTCTGGATTTTCATTAGCGACTTATATTAGGTGTGGAAGCGGGTCTTACAACTTAGTTCAATCAAGTTCTGCCAAAATCGGAGGTAATTACGATGAGGCTACTGGAACATGGGTTGAAAATGTTCAGATTCCTGCATCGGCACTCACGGCTTTAAACAATGCTTGCCCTCTTGAGGTAAAAACGGTTCAGCCACCTCTTGAAATTGGAGTTGATGATGGAGGTGCTACTTCTACAGGAGGCATCTCTTGGACTCCTTATGTTTTAAGTGGCAACCCCCTTACTACTACAATTACGATTGATAATTCTGAAAAAGGCTTATTATATTCAAGATTTTATAGTAAGTCAAAACCAAATGTTTACAGAAATGCTTCAGGTCAATTAATTGTTAAGGAGCAGGGTATTGAGGTTATCATCCCTCACCAATATGTGAAGAAGACTTACGAGTGTGATTGTCCTTCAGAAAGCGTAAAATCTGGTCAAAAGGTTTCTATGCCTATGGAATGTTCAAAATATGCTAAGTTTGCAATTATAAACAGATATGAAGATTTAATTGAGGCTTGCGGTGGCAGACCTGCACCACCCACTGGACCAGTCCTTGGCGGTGGTGGCTTGGTATCAGCATTCGCTGAATCGGGAAGCCATCAATCCTTTATGACTGAATTCCTATGATAACTTTTAAATAGTCGTAGGAATTTCTATGTATTATGTCCCTTGTAGGTTTTGATGTTTTTAGTAGAGAATATTCTCTTGAAGCGATTTCTCCCATTACTGCTGAAATGTCAGCACCCGATATCCCTCAAAAAGAAGTTGTTAAAAGAACTGAAACTGTTCCTAAGTGTGAAGATTTAAGTTTCTTTGAAAAATTGCTTAAATTATTCCTTCCGAATCATGTTCCTTGTGTAGATTCAGAAGAGCCTGTAGATACTGATGATGAAACAGGAGAAACAGAAGATTCTCAAACTCAAGAAGCAGAAGGATTAGTAAATATGAGTTCTCCTTGGATATTCCCTGTTGCAGGAATCGCAGTTCTTGCAGGAATGTATATTTACTTTAAGAGGGATTAATTGTGTTCGGAGTAGATGTATTCGGCTACACAAACCAATTGTTTGATGCTGAAGGAGATGCTCCAAAAGAAGGTCCAAGTTTAAAGAAAGTTTTATCGGGTTCTGCTATTAAAGAAGATTTAGGCTCTGGCGGAAGATGGAGTGAAGGAGGCAAAGCGTTTACTTTGCTTGATGAAGATAATCTTTATGTAGTTCTTCAACCTGATTATGAAGTATCGGTTGTAGTTAAAGACCTTGAATCAGGAGCAGAAACTACTAAAACAGCAAGCGGTTCTATGCCTATTTTGCAAGTTGGCGGTCAAAATGCAGTCGTTAGATTGAAGTCATATAAAACTCCTGAGGGAGAAGTATTCAATTATTCCACCATTCCCACGATTGGGCAGTAAGGTATATATACAGGAAGTATCCATACAAATTTGAGATTGATATGCCGAGAATTCCGGGTAGGGTTTGGAGGGCTGATAGGCTTGCTAAGGATTATATTAACAGGTCTGATTGTAGAGTTGCCATGTATGCTGAAGTAGCGAGAGGTGGTAAAGTTATTGCGAGAGGATATAATAGAAAGAATTTTCAATCTTCTACCCATGCTGAAGAAGATGCACTAAGGCAGTTGGTTAGGCAAAAGAAAGGAGCCGAGGGTGCTACGATTACAGTTATTAGGTATTTGGCAGATGATTCGTTTGGAGCATCAAAGCCCTGTCCGAGGTGCATGGAGCAATTGATTGATGCAGGTATTAAGAGAATTAATTATTTTGATTATGATGGAAACTTCCATACAGAAAGACTTTAAGTATCAAAAAGAATTAATTTCTTTTTATGGCTCTTACTAATGAAGAGAAGGCAGATGCTCAACTTAAATTGTTTGAGAAATTGACTTCTTATTCATTGCAAAGAAAGGGTTCTGTATATGTAAAACCTGATTTAGAAAAAATTGATAAAAAATATTTAAAAAAAATCTCCCAATTTGATGAATTGCCCATTAATTCATTATATTTTGTTGGTTACTCTGATAATGGATGGATTTATTGGGGTCAATATTATCCGAGTGGTTTTGAAAGCATAGGTAAAAAACATAGGTGGGGGGAAATGGGGAAGAAAAAAATTACTTATGATTATTTGGCTAAAGATGAAGAAGGAATGATAGAAGGATGGAATCCGAATAGTGATTTTTACCTTTTTACACCTCCTGTCTTAGAAAATAAGCCTTTTCTTAATTGGGAGCAAAATAATCCTTGGGAGGTGAAGTCATGAATTCTCTTGATAAAAGGATTTTAACGGTCAAAGAACAATTAAATGAAATTAATAAAATGGCTTTGAAAAGAGGCTTTAACCATCAAACCAGAAATCATTTGTTATTTGAAATAGGAGAGGTGGCAGATTTTGTTGAAAAAAATAAATGGGGGTTGGGTGACAAGCCAAGAATTAATACCTATGATATAGTTGATAGATTTGGTTATAATGTTTTTTTAACTTGTGAAAGTTGGGGTGTTGGACAAATAGTTGCTCCTTTGGGCATTTATGATTTAAAAGAAATAAAAGAAAGTAAATTTTTTAATACAAAGTATGAAGGTAATATAGAAGGCCTTTCTCTAAAGGAATATATGGTTTGGATGTCTAATAGAACTTACAAACCCTTTGACATAAAATTAGGAGTTTCTGCTGATGATGCCGCAGGTTGGGGAGGTATCGGAGCAGTTTATATTTATCATTATAAAGATAAAACGAAATTTTTGAATTGGAGCGATTCCGAGCCTTGGAATCAAAAGGTTTAGGTAGCAAACCGACACCTTTATAAACATGGTGGTATTTCTTGTTGATGGCGGCATATTTGTCGGAAGATTTGAAAAACAAAAATACAAAAAAGGCAAGAATTTCTGGTGGTGGTTGAAAAGACACCAAGCAGGAGACTTTCCTACAAAAGAATACAAAGAAGCAACTCATAAATTCTTCACAAGAGAATTAAATCATATTCAATTTAAAATAGAATCTATGGAATTGCCGATTGATTCAGTAATTGTTTGTTATGATGGAATCTTTGGAAGAAGAAATAGAGGTCAATTATATCCAGACTATAAAAGACATAAAAGTGGAATCAAAGCCACGAAGCATAAAGGAATAGACATTAGAAAAATGATTATTGAATGCGATTACGACCCGATGAACTTAAATGAATCTTGGTCGGGACTTTATGATGATTGGAAAGAAGCCGATGATTTAATCGCAGAAACTGCACTTCAATTAAAATCTGAAGGAATTGATGTGGTCATCGTTTCAGAAGATAAAGATATGTATCAATTATTAGATGAAGAGCAAAAAATTAGAATCCATAATCTTAGGGAAGAAATCACAAGAAATTATTTTAAGGAAATTTGGGGCATTAGGCCAGATGAATATGTTGATTGGAAATGTTTAGTGGGTGATGTTAGCGATAATATTAAAGGATTGCCCGGCATCGGAGAAGTAAAGGCTAAGAAATTACTTGCTCAATGGAAAACCTTAGAAAATATTCCTAAAGAAGTTTTAGTAACTTATTATCCTAAAGAAATTGACGAAATAGTTGCTTTGATGCAAGAATATAGAGAGGCTAATAATTTGAAAGTAGGAGTTTGTAGGACTAAGTTTGGAAATTATTGGAGTCTTTTAGAAAGCAAAAAGAAATTGAATCCTATTTCCTTTAAAGATGCTACTAAATTATTTGAAGCCATTCCAAAGATTAAATCCTATTTTAGAAAAGAAGATTATTCCGAAAAAGTAATCTTTTGGAAAAAGATTATCCAACTTCCTTTTAAAAATTAGTAAAGAGGTTGGTCTACATTTGGATACATAAGAACCCATCTAAGTGCTTGCCTTACACCTTCTAAGGCCTTGTAATTTCTCAAAGATTCAATTTGAGCATCTCTATTCTTGATTCTTTTGCCTTGTTCATAAAGCATTTTATATTCCCCCATCCTTTTAGTTACTTGTTGAATCATATCTTCAATTTCTGAAGAAGGTCTAAGCGATTTATCTTTCATAAATTGAGAAAATGTAGTATCGTCATTATCATCATCAATATTAAATGATGTGCCTCTCATAGGATTCGCTTCAAACTTGTCCATACAGTTACTTTGAGTTTCCGCTATTTAAAACTTTATATAGTCAAAACAATAATTTATAATTATGGCTTCCTATGAACTGCAATTTATAGGAGTCCTTAAAGATTATTTAACAAAGGGTGTCCATGTCAATTTGAATAGATGGGCGTATCCTGAAAATAAGAAACTCAAAGGAGAAAAATCATTTAGAAATTTTAACAGATTTTTAGAATTTGAAAATTTATTTACTTTTAAAGATAAATCTATAGATTGTGTGATTTGTAGAGGCATTGTTTTAGAAAAATGCCCTTCTTGTGAACAAGGCACAGTAATTTGTGAAACTTGTGAAGGCTCTGCCAGAGTTTTATGTGTAACTTGTGATGGAGTTGGAGAACTTCTTTGTGAGTATTGTAATCACGACCTTTGTTTAAGGTGCGGAGGAGAGGGGCTTCTTTTTGACGAATACTATGGATTAGAATTATTTTGTGATAATTGCTTAGGAAGCGGTATTCAGGAATGGTGTGGTAATTGTAATGGAGGGGTTAGGCCTTGTAGGTCTTGTTATGGAGATGGAGATGTTGATTGTCAGGATTGTAATTACTATAGTGGAAGAATATCTTGTAATTCTTGCAAAGAAAGATGGTTTAAAGTGCAATGTCAAAACCATAGATATTTAAAAAATAAAAATATAAATCTTCACAAAATTGAAAGAGATTTTAATTCTTTTATAAAACACCCTTACCTAAAATTAACTCCTGATAACAAAACATGGAAATTTTTGCCTGTTAATAAAGAAAATTATTCTGATTTTATCAATAATTATTATAATTCAGGATATTTCGGTTTTGCAGTTTTTCTTAAGCCTGAATTTGATGAACCTAACAGTAGAAGTAGAAAAAACATTTCAATAAACTATAGGGTTGAACCCATATCTCTAAACATACCATTTAAAAAAATTGATTATTTTTATAATAGGAAATTAGATTTAAATGAAGGTTATACTGCATATTTTTTAGACGAAAACGATTATTTTACTACTACTTATTTAAATAATGTAGATATGCAAGGGTATTCAATAGACAACATAGCCCAATCTGGTTTTGCCGTAAAGGGTTTTGAATTTAAAAAGGATTTTGATGAAAGAAATATAGAGGCTAAAATTGACAAATCTGGGCATGGGTTAGTAGTTGTTGAGGGAGGAAAATTAGATTTCTTATGGGGTTTGAACAGGATGAATTTTGAATTATTTAAAGAACAATTTAAAAATCAAGGAACTTTCGTATTTATCTATCATGAAGGCCTAAGCGATTTAAGAGGGGGCTATATGAATTGGAAATCTCTTAAGCCTTGGGAAAATAAAAATTAATCTTTATATAGTAAAACTATTAATAGTTAGGTATGCAATTCTCAACTTATGACCAAATGGTTGATTTTACAGAATCAATGCAGGGTTTTTTATCAAGAAATTGCATAATCAAATTAGAAGAAGTTTTGATAAAAATGTCTCCTGATAGGGTTGATTCGGATATTTTTAAAAACAAAGGACATAACTTTGTTAAACTTATGAAAGAATATAACGATATTTTAATCTTAGAATTAGGTGAAAAACTCGGACCTTATATACAATCTCTTTATTTTCAACAATTAGTAAATTTTTCAAAGGTGCTAAATAATTCAAAAACAGCGGATTTGCCAATCAAAAATCCATTTGGTTGCATTGGTTGTGCTGGATTAGGGCCTTCTTTTTCTTGTGCAGTTTGTGAAGATTCTTCAGGTTTTAATACCTGTGAGAATTGTGAAGGTGGAGTAACAGAATGCGAAGAATGCGAGGGCTATTGGGAGGAGCATCAAGAATGCAATGATTGCGGAGGAGAGGGTCAACAAGATTGTTATAGTTGTGATGGAGATGGAAGGCAAAATTGCGATGATTGTGAGGGAGATGGCGAAATGCAATGTTCAGGATGTGGTGGAGATGCTACTGTAGATTGTGATGATTGTGATGGAGATGGACAAACCGAATGCGGAGAATGTGAGGGTAATGGTCACATAACTTGTGAAGAATGTGAGGGGCAGGAGGAAGTAGATTGTGAAGGATGTGACGGAACAGGAGTTGTTGAAGATGACGAAGGAGAAGAAGAAAACTGTTCTGAATGTGAAGGAAACGGGGTTGTTGGTTGCGATAATTGTGAGGGCGGGTATTCAGAAGAGTGTTCCACTTGCGAGGCGACTGGAAGCATCAAATGCGAGGGCGATTGTGATGGGGATGGAATTGTTACTTGTTCCGATTGTGATGGAAGCGGTCATGAAGAGTGTTATGATTGTAATGGTGAGGGAGATTTTGAATGTGGTGATTGTGGAGGAGGGGGGCAAGAAGACTGTGAAGAATGTTATGGTAATGGAGTGGTAGATTGTAGTGAATGTGATGAAGGCTATGAAAGTTGCTTTGAGTGTAATGGCATAGGAGTAACCAAATGTAAATCTTGTGCAGGAATTGGAAAAGGAATTTGCGGTTCGCAACACCCGATTAGAGTTGAACCAAATAAAAAATTCATTGAAAATGCTTTTAGGTCAAGGTTAAATGTTTTAGAAGTAGATGCTAAAAATCCTCTATTAATTGCAACTATTACTTCGTTTAATAATCCCGATTACAATTTTACCTTTTTTCCCAAAAACAATTCTTATTGGAGGCTATATCTTGTTTATAATGGTTGGGTTATTTCTCTCTTTCACTCTTCCACAAATCCTGTAAAAATTATTAAAAAAGAATCTCTAATTAGCCTTAACCTTTCACATTTAACGGTTTATAAATCTAATAATGCTTCTTTATCAAATCTTCTTAGAACAAGTCATCAGGGAAATTGGGTTTATTATATTTATTTGAAATCTACGCACCCATTTATTAATTGGGAAAAGATGCCTTGGGAGGTGAAGTAATGAACAAAAAAGATTTTGTTAAAATGATTGAACCTTTTACTATTCCAAGAATGCAAACTATTATGGGCGAGGGCTTAGAGATTTTATATCCTTCTCATAACAGAGCGTTGAAAGTAAAAAATGAATTATTATTTGTAGATAATATGTATTTGGTATATTCTACAGATAAAGAACACTATTATTTTAAATTTAAAGACTGGCATAATTTAAGTGCAGGTATTCCATTTAATCCAAATATGAAGTGGGGGAGTGGAGGTGGCGAGCAGGTGGAAATGCTCCATTTAAGACCTGTTCCAATAAATATAATGAATGGTGGAGAAGGATGGCATTGTAATAGTTATCAAATAATTCCCAAAAATTATTTGTTAGAATATTTGGGAATAGGGAATAGATTCATGAATTGGAAAACGAATCCTTGGGAGGCAAAGTCATGAAAAAAGCCGATTTAACTCCTCAAAAGGTTGCTGAAATGGTTATAGATTTTTTTATAGAATATAAATTTGCTCTTTCTACTACAAGGGCGGAAAAATATAATAAAAACTTAAAATGGTTACAGGATAGAAAAATTCCGACATATCCCATTACTTATGATAGAAGATATGGAGAGGTTCTATCATTTGATAAACCTCCTGAATTTTTAATTCTTTATTCTCCTGAATTTGGAGGGTATGTTCAAATTATCACTCCTAAAAATAGATATCATACTTCTACAGCAAGTATGAATTTAACCATGTGGATAAATGAATTCTATGATACCATAACAATTGATTCTGATACGGGAAAATATCTTTATTCGTGGAGTTTAGCACTAAATTATGATTTAACGGAACTTATATTAGGAAAAAATACGCCATTTTTAAATTGGGATTCTTTTGAACCTTGGGAGGCAAAGTCATGAAAAAAGCCGATTTAACTCCTCAAAAGGTTGCTGAAATGGTTAGAGATTTTTTTACAGAAAATGAATTTAACCTTTCTACTACAAGGGCGGAAAAATATAATAGAAATTTAAAATGGTTACAGGATAGAAAAATTCCGACATATCCCCTTACTAATCATAGAAGATATGGAGAGGTTCTATCATTTGATAAACTTCCTGAATTTTTAATTCTTTATTCTCCTGCATTTGGAGGGTATGTTCAAATTATCACTCCTAAAAAAAGATATCATACTTCTACGGCAAATATGAATTTAACCATGTGGATAAATCCAACCATTTGGATGAATGACTCCTATGTGAGGGATACCAAAACAATTGATTCAGATACGGGAAAATATCTTTATTTGTGGTTGGGTTTAGAACAAAATTATGATTTAACGGAACTTATATTAGGAAAAAATACGCCATTTTTAAATTGGGATTCTTTTGAACCTTGGGATGTTAAATAACCTTTATATAGGTTGCCAACACAGCATTTACTATGGAAATCACCATTGAAGAATCAGTTTTGCTTGAATACATTGAAAAAACAAGCAACAGAGGAGAGATTTCACATAAAGGAATTCATTGGCTCTTGAAAGATATTTACAGAATGGGTTGCCTTTGGAATCAAAATCATCAAGTTATTTTTACAAATGAAGACCAAGACTCGCAGATTGATGAAGAGTATCAACAAGAATTATTGAAGAAGGCTCAATAAGTTTATATAGGTATGAGAAGAAGGGAATATTATGTCGCAAACACTTGAGCAAGTATTGGTAGAAGCACTAAATCCACACAAGCCAAAGATGATGGCTTGGAATCCATCAGATATTGAATTCCTTTTCATGGGTTTTGGAAACATCAGCATTTATTGGAAAGATGATGACCCTGTATTGGATGAGCCAATCACAGGAACATTTACAGAGAATGCAAAGGCAGTAGTATCTGCTTTGAATAATTTGGAACTCAATCTTGGAAATTGGAATTACAAAGATATTTATTGGATGATTGATAGTAATTCAGGAGAGCCGAGAGCCGACCTTATTTCTGCGATTGAATCGTGCGGATTCAACTGTTATGATTTCTTTGATGCAGACACAGGACAACCTCCAGAGGCAATCAAGACTTTCTCTGCAGAACCTTCATTAGTCTAAGAAAGTTTTTCCCAAGGAGTTTCTTGACTCCAATTCAAGAAAGGTTTCTTAGAGATATTTCCGACCACATATCCTTTTTGCATTTGAATTTCCATCAAATATGTAAATTTTGAATCTTTATAAGGTTGTCCAGAAAGGGGCTTATGAATAATTAATTTTTTATTAGAAAATTTTGATTTATCCCTTTTAATATATCCTGTCTGCACAAAATATGAAACCCATTCTTGATTTGTATGTCTATTGTAAATATTAATGTCTTCAATTAAATGAATATTAAGGGGTTGTAATTTAGAGGTTCCTATACTACTTGAATATATAATAATATCTCCTACTTTTAAATCATCATTATTATTTTCATAATTTTCCAAATTCTCAAACTTATCAATAATCCATTGTGAATTACTTTCAATCCAACTTAAGAATTCTTTTTGATTCATTCTTTCACTCTCCAAGGATTTTCATTCCAATTCATAAACTCAAAATGTTTATTTGCAAGATTTCCCAACAAAACATATTGATACAAATGTTTATAATAAACAAATTCATAATCAGGGTCTGAATATTTAGAAAAATTATCCTCGTCAGCCAATCCCTGTCTTAGGGTTTTTACCGTTCCATCAGTATTTAAAAGAAATTCATAAAATTCTACTTCTTGAGTATTGTTTTTGAGACTTAGTTTGTAAATACTATTAATATATTGAACAACAGAGCCTACAGGATTATAAAAGATATCTCCTACTCCGATATCTTCTTCATTAATTTTTTTATAGGTTAATTCGCCATAATGAACTAAATTTGTTTTAGATATTAACCATCTTTGATTTTTCTTAATAAATTTTGAAAATTCTTTTCTATCCATTATTTCACCTCAAAGGGACTTTCCTGCCAATTCATAAAAAAACTTTTAGAATCATATTCTAAAGGACCTATGACATATTTTTTAGATTCAACCAAACCGAAAGAATCCAAAGTTATTGTAAGTAGTTCTTTAGGCATCCATTCAATTACTTCCTTATTTTTTCTGTATAGGTTATATCTGACTTGGCCTCCATCTATTCCTGTTAAATACCACAGAACATCAAAATCCTTGATGGTTTGTATTCTGCTTCTCCCTTCAAACATTTTTGGAATCATAATGAGATGTTGTTCCGAAAATTCAACCCCCAAATCTAAATCATGCCCTCCATCAACCCAAAGATACCATTTTCCTATTTCCATATCGTTTCCTGTTACCCATACATCTTCAGGAATATCTTTAGGAGATTTATATTTTTTAGTCAAGGCAGTATAGGCTTGAATTGCTTGTTTATAAGCCTCACCTTCATTAAGGGTCATTCTTTCACCTCAAAAGGACTTTCATCCCAATTCATAAAAGGTTTAGAAGGATGTTGTAAAGGAATCTTGAAAACCGCCCAACCTGCTCCATAATACCAATCCCTTTCGTTGCTATACAACCTCCAAAAAACCCCATTCATTTCTTGAGACTCTAAGGTTGTTAGGGTTCTAAATTCTATTTTTTTTCCTATTCCTTTAAGCAAAATGTCATTTATGGGATATTCTAATAAGGTTCCATCATCATAACTATTCTGTAACATATTTCCAAGTTTAACCCCCAATCTTCCTCCTGCGGGCCTATAAGGAATTCCTTCCAGATTGTCGGTATATGGATTATAACTCGCCAAGGGATTAAGATAAGAATTAATAAACTCAGCATTACCGCCCTCTGGAAAAACCTTCCATACTTCGTCTTCATCTTGTAATAATTGCAAAGTTTCTTGTATTTCATATCCTTTTTCTACTTTGCCATTTAAAAGTAGTTCCTTAGCCAAATCAACTACTAAAGGATTAAACCAAACCTTTAAATCTCCCCTTTGAAAAGACAGTTCTGTCAAAAGTTCAAAAGTATTTCTTATAGTCCTATTAGAGGTGTCCTTACTTTTTAATGTAGATAATAAATATTGCTGTTGTTTTTCTTTTGGACTTACTATTGTTGGCAAATACTCTAAAGAAGTTTCATAATTGCAAGTGTATTCATACTTCACCCTTTCACCCTCCAAGGACTCTCAATTTCCCAATTCATAAATGGAACTTGCGAAGAAGGATTCAAAACTTCACCCAACATCATAGAAGAGCCTTCATAATCTGCATTAATTCCCATCCAATCCATAAATTTGGCTTTAGTTGAAGATTTCATAAAACTTACATATGTTTTAGGAACCATTTTAGTAAATCTTTGTTCACCGATAAAAAAATCCCCTGTAGACGCTACTTGTTCCCATCTAATATTTACCTTCCATCCAGCATATCCCTTCATTAAATTAGTATTATAAATTCTTTCATATTCAAGATTCCTCCTATGCCAACTATTTTTAAAATAAATTATTAGCCCATTTCTTCCCGATGCCATTTGACTAATCAATTCAACATAAGGATTATGGGCGAAGGCATATTTTTTAAGTTTAAATTGATTTAAAAATTGGCTTAATTTTCCTTTTTTAGAGAGATAATAATTAGTCCCAAGTCTTGCTTGATTAGTTTTATAAAATTCTTGATATTCTTGTAATTGCTTTCCGGTTATATCTTTAAATTCATGATTTTTTAAAACAACATCTGACGGCTTTGGAGAAGACCTGTATGAATGATATCCTGATGGAACATAAATTGGTTTTCCAGTAAAGTTAATCTGTAACGAATTATTTTGTTCACTAATCCAATAAAGCATATACTCTTTTTCAATAACTTCAAATTGGAAAATTTTAAAAAGATATTTTAAGAAAGAAATATCAGCGAATTGAGGGTTTTTTTTGAAAAATTCCATATATTCATAAGGCAATTCATCAAACATGGTTATAACTTAAAGATACGACTATATAAAAGATTAGTTAAGAGGGTGGTCTATATTCTTATCTCCAAGACACCACCTTAAAGTTTTAATAACGCCCTCAAGTGCTTTCATATTTCTTGCACACTTAATCCCTTGTTTCCTATTTTTTTTTACTTTGGATTCATGAAGTTTGATTTCCCAATGATTTCTTACAGACTCAGCCCTATTAAGCATAGTTTCAATTTCATCCCAATTTCTCTGATAGGAGAAATTATCAGAATCCTGATGGTCGCTCAACATACCTGCAAGCCTGATTTCCACCTATATAAAGGTATCCTTTAAGTAGGTTAGTAAAGAGTTCATAATTATGGAAATTTTTTACGACAGCCATGAAGATTTCAATATAGACACTTGGAAACAAACACCGCTTGCCGAAGGAGATATTCTAATTAGCGATAAAGAGTATCCTGTTTTGATTGAAAGAAAGACATGGGATGATGCCTATACTTCATGGGTTAGTAAAAGGTTGGAAGACCAAGTATCCAGAATTTTAGAGAAAACAGATAATGGCATACTTTTGATTGAGGGCAAGTTGAATCAATCTTGGGTTTGGAGAAATAAAAAGAATTACTCAAGAATTGCGGGCTTGAAGAAGTTCTTAAACAGGATGTCTGTAGAAGCATTGCCTGTTGTATTCACAGAATCCAAGGCGGATACTATAAAATATGTGGAGACCCTCTCCAACAGAATCGTAAATGGTGAATTTAGAGTTTTAGTAAGGAAAACCACCGTAGTTAAATCATCCAGAAATAAGTATCATAACATGATGAGTTTGATTCCCGGAATCACGATTGACAGGTCTAAAAAATTATATGACCATTTTGATTCATTAGAAGATTTCTTTTTGAATACTGAAAAGGCGAAAGAAATTGATGAAAAGAAAAGATGGCATACACAAGTAAATAAAGTGGTAGATTTTATAAAAAAACCTTGGGAAAAAACGCCTGAAAGAGAAGTGATTGTTGATAAAAAGAATTAAGTAGTCGTTTTAAAAATTAAACCTATGAGTTCTTTGCCATCATTTATGAATTGGGGCTTTAAACCCTCTATTAATACAGATGTTTTCACAGAGGGGGGTTATCAATGGGGTGGATATGATACGGAATGTGAGTTTTCACTTTATTTTGAAATAGCGAGCCTATACAGGAACGGGCATATTTTAGACCAAAATTACAATAGACCCCAAGGGAACTGGTATTTCATAGAGGTTTATTTGCTTGCTGAGGGGCTGATTTCACATAGAAAAAAAGACCATGAATTTCCAGTAGATATGATATTAGTCTCTCAGGCTATGATAAATGATTGGGTTAAAAATAATGCACCAGCATTTTCCAAAGGTTTTTTTATGAGTGCAACAGAAGAAAATACGAAACAATTAGTATTTGATAATATGGACAAAGTATTAATAAAGTCCAGAGGAGATTTTCCTGCATAACCTGAACCTTTATATAGGTCAAATGAAATATTCTAATTATGGTAGTCCATTTAGAAGTATCAGGAAAGATTGCGAAAGATTTAGTAAAAGCCATTGAAAATATCAATGAAGAATGCGTTTGGAGTTTTGACTCTGAAGGGCTTCATATTATGATGTCGGATGTTTACAAGTATAAAATGTTAGATATTAACATTGCAAGTTCAGACATGGTTTCATATTCTTGTGATAATCCTGTTGAATTAGGGATTGTTATTGATAGAATTAAGGATGTAACGAAAACTTTGAAGACAAAGGATTTGCTCATGGTTAATTATCAAGAAGACAAGGGATGCATTACTTTGAAATCTAATGGATTGTCCAGAAGTGTTAAATTGATTGATATTAATATGGTTGGAAAGATTCCTTCATTAATGGAGGCAGAAACTTCTTTGGCAAATGGATACTCGGCAACAGTAGATTCAGCACCATTAGGGAGTTTCCTAAAGGCGGCTTCAAAAGCGATTTCTTTTGATGTAACTACAGAATTAGGAAATCTATGTTTTAGTTCAGAAACTGAAGAAGGATTCGTTAAAGTAGACTATCTTGAAAATGATATTGTTCTAAAGCCGTTGGATTATGGTTCTGAAACCAATTATGCCGTGAGCGAAGTTTCTTCTGCTACTTCTACCATGAATGGTCTGATAAGAGTTAGAGGAAGTCAAGGTGGAATTATTGAATTGATGTGGAATCTTGCAGAGAATTCTTATGTAAGAGCCATGATTGCTCCAAGGGTGTGATTGGGTGAGAACCAAGCCCACTAATTTTGAAGCCGCTAAATCTGTCATTCAGATTGGAGAGGAGGTTACTGCTGATGAAATTATCAACAGGATGTTAAATTTAGGGAGGAGAGAGGTTCCTACAAAGAAATCTATTTCTGTAAAGTTTAGAACTGATAAGAGTTTTGAAATTAAAAAGAATGGAAGAGGACCTACTATTTTCAAAAGAATCCTTTAAGTATCAAAACTTTCAATTTAAGATTATGTCTAAGGAGACTATTACTTTTCAAAAAGTTGTTACTTATACCCTTCCTGAATTGGAATGGAATAGTGCAGACGCTTGGTATACAAACCTTGAAGAAAGATTATTTAATCTAAATGTTCAAGGGAGTTATAGTAAGGGAGGTATCAAAATCAATGCAGGGTATTCTGACCAACCTAAGTTAGTTAATGATGCTTTAAAGAAAAGAGTTGAGAATAAGGATGCTACTACAGGAAATTATGGTTACGGTAAAATCATGAGCCAAATTATTGGTGAGTATGTTATTACTTTAAATGATAAAACTTCATTAGAAAGAAAACTTTCAATCATGAATGAGATGGTTGATAGGTTAAATGCTAATGTAGCCTTAAATTCTGAAGACCCTGCAGGTCCTGAAAAGGTTATTGATGAAACACTTGCCAACATTGATGCAGAAGATGCAGTTGATTTGGCATTAAGGGTTGTTGCGATTCAAGAAAACTCTGCTCCTAAGATGGGGAGAGTCATGGGATATATTGGAAATAAGATGCCTCATTTAAAGACACAAATGAAACAAATTGCAGGAATTGCTGGACCTAAAATTGGAGAAGTATCTAAAAGAATTTCTTCAGGAGATGTAGAAGATTTGAAAACTGAAGCCTTGTTAATTTATCCAGACGCATTTACAGAAAAAAAGGATGAGTTTGTTAAATTAAAAGAGCCTATTCAATATCAGTTTAAAGCAAATGATTTAAATCCAGAAGTAATTCTTTATCAAGTAAATGATTCGGTGAAGGAAATTCCATTGAATGTCCTTATTAAGAAAATGAAAAAAGACAAAGCAGAATTTGAATATTTCAATCAACACAAACCAAATGGTGGCCCTCAATGGCCTAAATCAGGTTCTGGAAATTATTACTTAGTTATTTCCAACGACCCATATTTAAATTACACAAAAACCACAGGAAGGTTTTGGGATAATTCTTCTTGCGAAAAGAATAGCAACACTTCTCAAGGGTATGCAAAAGGCCCTGTTACAGATATTGAATATGGTAATTGTGTTGTTTTCGCATTCAAAGGAGATAAACTTCCTGAAGGTTGGCCTGAAAGACAACCTAATAGAAAAGATGGCATCTTATTAGGAAGACAAAACATAAAATGGGGTTATAAAGAATCCAAAGAAGGAAATTTGGGAATGGGCATTGACCCCGGATTTTATCCCTATGGTTCTGGAGGTTGGAAAGACCTTTTGAATAGAGCCCTTGCTATGATTGTAAATTCATTAGGATATCTTAATTATAATACACTTTACACGCCATATTATTATTATGGACATTGTGATGTAGGTTCTGGAATAGGGCATCTCACTTATTCAGAGGCATACAGATGCATTACGAAAATTGACAATCAAATGATTGACCCCAATATTTTCTTAGCAGGGAATGAGTTGATTAATTATCAAGGATTGGATAGACTTTCAAGACCATTAATTGATAAGCAAATCAAAATGATTCTTGCACAAAATCCGAACATTTGGGCTATCTCAGGAAATGAAACTGCGATTGGAAGATTGATTGCTACAAAAGACATAGATATTATTAAATTATTGGTTTTAGCACCTGAAGCAGATGCAGAGGCTTTAGCCGCAATGACACAAATCATGGATATTGACCCTCAATGGAAAAATCCTACGGCTAAAACAAGCCTTCCGTTTTTAATTGCAAATCATCCTAATGCAACTAAAAGAGTTCAAGAACTCCTCCTTAAAAATCATTTGGGTTATCAAATGTTGGGAGAGGATGGGATTGAGAGGATTGATTTTTCTTTCCAAGAAGTAGTTTACGGAGGAGCCTTAGAAGATTCTACTTTAAAGGTTGCTACACCTTATCTTTGCAATGGAACGCCAGAGGTTATTGATTATCTTTTAGAATTGCTTGAAAACAATAAGGCAAATTATGCAAAAGGAGGCATCTTTGAAAGGAATGATATGTGGCATTACAACATTATTGTATCTCTATTATTTGCACCTAAAGCAACAAAACAACAATTAGACAGAATTTACTCTCATCTTTCATTTTGCATTAAGAAATCTAAATCACTAAGAACGCCTTCTTTTCCAGAGGATTTAACTGCTTTAGCAACAATTGCTTACAGTTCTCCCTTAACCGTAGCAGATTCTTGGGCTTTTGAAGCAAATCCTGTAGTGTTTGGAGGAAGTAGGAAGTTTACACTTGCTCCTTATGTTAATTTAGTGTTTAATGAAACAAGACAAGATACCACGATATTAGAAGCAGTTTCCAAAGAAGTTTCTGAAGAAGATTGGAACATCTTAGTTCAAAACACCAGAGATAAAAAATGTTTTGAATGGATTTGGAGGAAAAGAAGAAGATTTAACATTGAACCTCAAATGTTTACCAGATATCCTATCTCTATTGAGGATAAAACAAAGCCCTCTACTAAAAGGTTATTTGATACGAAACATTTCATGGCTTGTATTGATGATAATAGAATCTGGGACACCAGATACGAATTCGTTTTAGGAGATGAAAGGATTTTAAGAAAATCATACCCTCCTAAATATGTAAATCATATTGTGTCCTCCAGAGAAAACATTGAAATGCTTGGTTGGGGAATTGTAGCACTTTGGCTAAACTCTCAAGAATCATTTAATAAATACATAGATGTGCTTTATCAAACGAGTTTTGGAAAATTATATTTAGGAAGAAACAGATTTGCACCTGCTCCAGAAGATATTTTTGAACTCTATGAAATGAATCAAGATATTGTAAACCTTCCTGAGGCGGCAGTTGATTCAATTATGAATGAAGGAGGCTTGGCAAGAAATCCAAGATTGCCTGTAGGAGTTCAAAAAATATTGCTTGAAGAATGGGTTGAATTATCAAAAACTTATGAAGGTAATTATGAAGAATATTTGACTCAGATTATTATGGCATTAGTTCAAAATCCTTCAGCAAGCCCTACTATCTTGCAAGAATATTCTACACAAGAAGTCTTCAAATCAGAGGTTGCTAAAAATCCAAACACCTATACGAAGGATTTAGTCAAACTGTTTTCAGAGTATCCTTCGGAGGTTCTCATGAATCCGGGATTGACTCAACCAGCATATAGAAAATTATGGAATTTGACATGGAAAACCTTGCAAGTTCCTGTAGGTTTAAATCCTGATAGGCTTTACGATTCTTTTAGAGTGAATTCGGTATTGGAAAGGCAGAAAGGAAGCAAAATTAGAAACTCTTTGATTGCTTATATTCCTACGCAACCTTATGCTAAGTTTTGGAGGGCTGGAAATATTAAGAAAGGAAAGTTCTCTCAATTAAGGAATCAGAATTTATACACAGACCCTATTGCAGACTACCCTATTGTTCCAGAAGGAAAGGCAATCGTAGTTAAGTTTAGTGATAACCCAGAAAATTATCAAAAGAATGAAGTGTATTTTGTGAGGATGAAAAAGACTTCTGATACTTCCATATATGTTGAAGGCGAATGGCATCATTGGGTTGATGGTGAAAGAGTTGTTATTCAAATTGAAGAAGACACCCTCATTGATGATTTCTTTAACTTCATTCCTAAAGGACAAAGGAAAGCAGACATTACGACTACAGATGATGCTGGAAAGGAAGTAATTATTAAAGCCCCTAATTGGACTGTGGATAACATTGCGGTTATTCAAGATGATACTTTATACGACCAACTTGCAGAAACTCCTTCTTGGAGGTATGATGTAACTCAACAAAATGTAGACGATATGATTTTATCATATTTGCAAAGAGGAATGTCATTATCCAATATCATTGATGTTTTTGAAAATAATCCTAATTTTGGAAATTATTCTTTTACGCTTTCAGGACTTTTCAAAATAATTGATAATAACAATTTATGGACATTAGAAATGATTAATGAAAATTTATCTTATTTGATGAGAAATAGGGGTTCAATTTACAATCAAATGGTGAACATCCCTCTAACTCAAAATATTATGGATTTATCTGCAATCATTCAGCAAGAAGATTTCAAGCAATATGATATTTATGATATGCAAGTTCAGGATTTAGGACCTATACAAAATAAAATCTTAGATTATCCTACAGTTCCGATTCCATATGTTTATTATATTCTATCATCTGCTATCAATTCAAATGCTGTAAATAAGGCAAAGGCTATTAGAAGAAAAAGAGCCAAGGAATTTATTGAATATTATAGAAAAGAATTCCCACCGCCCAAGTAAACTATAGTTTTAAATAGTCGGACATGATTACGAAAGTCATGTCTTATCATATTGAATATGAAAAGGTAGAATCCTATGATATGGAAGATTATTCATGGGATGATGCAGATTCTTGGTATAAATCTGTTTTAAACCAATATTCAAAGATGAGGGCTTGGAAAGGTAAGGAAGATAATCTTACTCCAAGGACAGGCCCTACTGATATGCCTTCTAACCATAGAACATTGCTAAAAAGAGCATTGGAATATAGGCTTGAGAATAAAAATAAAGCAAACATGGGTTACATGATTTTCAAAAGAATTATGGGTGAATACATCATTACTATTGATGATATGACGGTGGTTGAAAAAAGAATGAGACACTTGACTGAGTTGGCAAATTTATTTAATTCAAACCCAAGTCTTTCAACCATTGACCCGAATCCTTCAGGGGCTTTTTTAGATGCAGTTCAATTAAAAGAAGTTGAAGAAGTATCTGTTGAAGCCGCTTTAAGACAAGCAGTAATTATGACTGCATTTAAAAATCCTACTAAATTAAACATCGGTAACATTATGAATTATATTACTCAAAACTTTTCATATTTGAATGATAAGAAAAAAGGCATGGTTAAATTAATTCCCGATATAATTAAGGAATACACGACTCTTTCAGAAAAAGAAATTGCTTCTTTGGTTAAAAAGGAGTATCCTAATTTGGAAGAAGATGGGCAAGAACCTGAAGTTTACACAGGAAATATTACTTACTACTTCCCTGCTGGAAATTACAATCCTAAGTCTGTTTACTATGAATTAGGTTCGGAAGGTAATGAAAAAGAAATAAACATTGAAAGTTTGATTAGAAAGGTAAAGGATAAAAAACTCCAGCAAAAAATGTATACAATTAGGCCGGGAGGTCCTGATTGGCCTGAGTCTGCAGGAGGTAAGTATTATCTTATTATTACAAATAGTGCTATTGATATGGTTTGCAAATCAACGCACAGATATTGGCACAATACTTCTTGTGAAAATTACGGAGGGGCTTATAACAAAGGACCTTTTAGCGATGTAGAAAATGGAAATTGCATTGTTTATATCTTTAAAGGTGATGAAAAGCCTATTGGATGGCCTCTTAGATGGAATTATGATACTTTAAAGGGAAGGACTCTTTTGAGGTGGGGATTAAAAGATAACAAAGGAGGCCAATATGGAGTAGGTATGGAAAGAAGGGTCTATCCTTCTAACAAGACATGGGGGTTGCCTGTCGCTACAGGGGTTGGTATGATTCTTGAAGAACAAGGATTTTTGGATTACAATAAATTGAGAACTCCTTACACTTACGAGGGTTGGGCAGATACCATGAGAAGGGCAAATACTCATATTATTTACGAAGGATTTATCATGGAGGGTCAAAAGATTGACCTTCAATCTGCGGCTTATGCTCCTGAATTGAATCTTGCCGCAAGTCCACTTATCAGTTATTCTGATTTGCACAGACTTTCCAGAGCCTCTATGGATATCAGAGTTAAAAGAGTTCTTGCAGAAAATCCTTCTGTTTGGCAATTCCCTGAGGTAGTAGGTAGATTGATTAGAACGGAAGACTTGGTTTGTTTAAACATGATTAGTAGCCATGATATTGCAGATGGAGAGGCTTTACATCAAGTCATGGATTTCGTTTTATCAAAAGACGATTTTCAAATCAATGCAGGTAATCAATATTCAAATATTATTAGAACCATTATTGCGAATCCGAATTGTTTAGAGAAAACTCATCAATTGCTTTATGAAATTGCTGAAGTAAAAGAAACAATTTATAATACTTATTATTCTCAATTTTCAATTGACACGGCTCCTTGGGATTTATATAGTTCTTATGGTTGGGCTAACCCTGCTAAAAAGTTATTGAATCCTTATGTTAAAAATAAACAATTAATGGAATTGTTGGATTTAGGAACTGTAAAAACGATAGGGACTGAACTTGTAGATTCCTTTGTTGATTTGATTTGTATTCCACATACTGAAAAAGGAGATTGGGGATTTAGAGAATCAATATCGGCAACCTATTCTCCTACCATTTCTAATACTTTGCTTTCATTATCCATTCCTTGGAAAAAGAAATATAAGGAAGAAAGGCAAACTTTGGAAATGGTTGAGGCTTATGTAAAATTAAACACATTAGTTAATGATGCATTTGGCACAGATTATTTAATCAATGCGAGATATTTGTTAGCAAATGTTAGAAGCCAAAAAGTTTATAAATATTTAGTAGATTCAAGGGAGGAATTGGAAATTCCTTCATGGTTATTAACTTATGCTCAAATTGATAGAGAAACATTTGAATTAAAAAATAATTTTTATTATACTGATAAAATTGAACAAATTTTTTATGAAGAAAGCCCTACTGCAGAATTGCCAAGATTTAGATTCGCTTACGAAGAAATAAAACAACTTCCTAAATTAAAATCGGAATACAGAAAAACCCTACAACCTAAGATTGTTATGGATTTAATCAAAACTCCTTTTAGAGCAAAATCTCTTGGGTTGAATTGGATAGGGTATTTCCTCCCTAAAAAATTATCCATGCAAGAAGATTTCCAAGACCTTATTTTTAAAATGGCGTTTGGAACTAATTGGGAAAATGGAAAATTAAAACCCCTTCCAGATGTAATGGAGGATTTTGAAGCATGGGATGAAATGGTATCTCAATGCAACATCGGAATTCTAAGAGATGTAGTCATTGGAAATGAATTATTGGGTGATGTAGGTTTGATTAAGAATTCTAATCTATTAGAGCCTTTACAATATAATATTTTAGGAATGCCGAATTCAAATCCTAATTGGGTTGAATCTTCTATAGAATATCAAGGAAATTATTCAGAATATTTAAGCAACATTCAAAAAGCCGCAGTTTTAAATTCTTCTCTCTCTGGAGGAATTATGGAATTCTTAACAAGATATGAAAACTTGCAAAAAGATATTGCTATGAATCCTAACTGTCCTGCCAAATTACTTACGGGAAGAGGGTTAGGGGGTTATGATAATTCTTTATTGAGTAGATATCCTGCAGAATGTTTATCTAATCCTTCATTATCTACTGCTGAATTTAACAAAAATTGGCAATTGGTAACAGACATTCTTAAATTAGAAGTTAATCCAGATGTTGATAGGCTCTACCATAATTTTACTGCTGAAGAGCAATCTATTATGTCATTAACAGGTAGCAAAGGAAGAAAGAAGATTCAATCAATTCTTCAAGCAAACTCAAATTGGATTAGATATTGGAGAGCAGGAACTACGAAAAAGGGAGTTTTCTCCCCTTATTCTAAATTGAATCTATTTACCGGAACTGGAGGTATTGCCGATTACCCGATTTCTATTACTGATAAAAAATCCGTTTTCTTTAAATTCACCGAGGACGATTATTTAAGAAATCAAATTTGGTATCTTGATAAGACAAAGATTAAGGGAGAGGATATTGTAATTACAGGAACTTTGGTTGAAATTGATTCTGAAACTAATTTACCTGTAAGAACTGCTTTTAAGAATAAGGCTTATAATATGGATAAATTCTTTGACCACATTCCAAAAGATAATAGAGGGTCTCCAGTTAAGAAATACATTTGTTCCTATTGTCAAGAAAACAATGGAAAGGAAATCTATAGACTTTCAGAAGATGAGTTGCAAGAACACTATGAAAGAAGCCACCCCGATGAACAATTTTTATATGTGGAAGGGGAAAGAGAGCCTGAAAAATGGACTTATTCTAATATGTTTATGTTTACTGATTTTAATCCTCCTCAAGCAGATGTAGAAATCCCTCTTTGGAGATACTCTTGGGATGCTAAAAAAATGGAAATGATTACTAAAGCATTCGTCAAAAGAAATTCGCCCTATCAGATTTTGTTTGATTGGTATACGAATACTTACAGGATTGATGCCCCAGAAACACCTCAACAAAATACTGCAACAATGTCTGCAAAGATTGTTTTGGAAGTGATGGATGAATTAGATATGATAAGTGAAGGAGTTCTTAACAGAATTTCTAAGATTATTTTGAAAGGAGGTCCAACTTCGTTTTTCAATCAAATACAATGGAAGAATCTTAAACTGAGTAGAGAATTTTTAGATATTACGCTGGCTATCAATGACGACCAATTAAGTAGGTATGATTTGACACTGAACGATTTAGACCAACAAACATATTTGAGAGTTTTATCGTATCCAGATTTGCCTGTAGGTTATTTGTATACGCTATATGAAAATTCGGTTATAGAAGTAGTTATTCAAACTATTAAGAATATTAGGATGGATTTGGCAGAAGAATTCAATGAATATATTCTTGCAAATACTGAAGCAAATGAAGAGTAATCTTTATGTAGTAGTAATATAAATTAAAAACTATGTCGCAGGGTTCTAATGTTTCTTATAGAAAGAGAGAGTCTGTTAAAGAGATATTTCCAGACAATCCTGAATATGATTGGTCTGAAACTGGAACTAATCCTTCTACCGTAAGTGAAATGGCCGCAGAATGGTTTAATATGATTAAAGAATCTTTTGAAACATTTGAACACGATAAAAAATCAAGTATTTTTAGAGAATATGGTCATGATTATTCAGACAAGGAAAACAGAACCATCAAAATGCCAAATGGGACAGTCCCTTCTGGAAATGTAAATAGAATGCATGAGCAACTCCCTGTGGCTCTAAGATACAGAGTAGAAAATTTTACAAATAGTGAAGTTAATGGATGGAGAGTTTTTGAAAACATCACCGGATGGTATGATGTAGAAGCCATTGATGAGCAAACCTTAGTAGAGAGGCAAAATACATTAGATAGATTTTTAGAGTTATTGTCTGAAGATGTATATCTCTCAGAATACGACCCCCTTACTGATAAAAAGGCAATTACTGAAATTTCTGCCACAGGCTCTATGAAACCTATTCAATATATGTTTCCATTAGGTGTTGAAGATACCACCTTTTTGCATTATGTAGTATTTGAGCCAGAGGTATTAGAGGCTAAAATTGAAACCGAGGATGAAGTAGACGATATCGTTAATTATGAAATCGCTTCAGCGATTGATTCTACAGGAAAGCAAATTAATCCTAAAAGGGCTTTAGGAGTTGTGATGAGTAAGCATGGTTCAATTTTAAGACCCTATATTAAACAAGTTCAACAAAAAGTTATGGAAACCGTTTCTGAGCAAAATGCTTTGTTTGATGAAAAAGGTTCAGAAGCATTTTCAGAATTCTTTTCAAAATTGCCAGTTCTTGACATTAGAGAAACTGTGGTCAATGAGGATAAATTGGTTGAAACTTATAAGAAACTTACGGTATCTGCTCTTTTAAAGAAAGTAAGAGAAAAGCCACTTCTAAAAAGAATGGAAAGAATTAAGCCTCCTGAAGATGGCAACTCAGGGGGTCCCTCATGGCCTCAATCAGCAGGTGGTAATTATACTCTATGGATTACTACGAATCCTTTTGAAATGTTGACAAAATCCACAGGTAGAAGATGGAGTGAAAGAAATCAATCTTGTGAAAATTGGGATGGTTGCTATGCTGAAGGTCCTGTGTCAGATATTAAATATGGTAATTGTATCGTTTGGGTTTATAAAACAGGAGAAGAGGCATACAGGCAAGAGATTGGAAGATTTATTTTAAGATGGGGTGATAAGTATAAGTCTGGTGCTAAGGCAGGAGTAGATATCGGTGTTGAAGCACAAGTTTATCCTAAAGACCCCAGACAATCTCCTTGGGGTTTTGCATTATTAGGGGCTATTGGTCAAATTCTAAAAGATTCGGGATATCTTGAATATGAGTCTTGTCAAACCCCTTATAAATTTATGGGGTATTCGGACAAAGCAGGTGCTGGAAAGGTTAAAATTAATTATGATTCAAAGATTTTCTTGAAGGGGCAAGGTGAGGTAGATGTTGGAAATGCAAACGCCTTAGCAGTCATGGCAAGTGATGAAACCCTGTCTTATGCAGATGCAGGATATGTATTGAATTATGGAAATGAGCAAGCATTACTTGCTTTGGCTCAAAATCCGGTGTTATGGATTTATGAAACACCAGTAAGAAGACTATTGACCAGAGCATTAGATTTTGCAAACGGTTCACAAATAGTAAGGTTCTTGTTAGATTCTCCTGTTTGTGATTATGGATATGTAAACGGCCTTTTAGATAATCTTGAAATATTTGATGAAGAGTATCATAATGGATTGGCAAACAATTCATTGTTGTTTAGTTTGCTGAGAAATCCAAGATGCACTCCTGAAGTTCATGAAGCAGTTTCAAGAATCCATAGTGGATTCACTATTGAAGATGTAGAAGTCCCTATGGAATATATGATTTACTTAGGATTGGGGCAATCTATAGATAGTCAACCTTTGTATACTTCATTATCTCCTGAAATGTTGGATGCTTTAGTAGATGATGTTGTAAAGGGATTAAAACCTGCTAAAAAATTATCTTCGTATTTTGCAGTAAGATATGATGGAATTATGGGAGTTAGCACGAAAGGGGCTAAGGCATATATTAAATATAGAAATCAATTAGTAGCAATTAAAAATCTATTGTTTAATCCTAAGTTATCTTTAAGAAGTTATTCAAAATTAGTAACTTTGTTTGATAAAATTTACCAAACTTCTCAATCAAAGGTGTATGAGACGATTGATGAACTAATTACTGGCAATTTTAGAAATCAAGTAGAAAGAATTAGAGATATGTTTTTGATTATTACTTTCTTACCTCTACAAAAATTTGATGATTGGGGATACAGAGATGAATATGGAGGAAGATTTATTGGATTAAGTTCAGTTCCTTTGTGTTTAAGAGATATTAAAATAAAGGTTAATGAAAAAGAAATTTCATTCCCTATTTATCAAAGACAATCTCCCGCAATTGTAAATAAGGTGGCTTTATGGAAACCTGAAGTATTAGAATATCCTTTAGAAAGAAGTGAATGGGATGATGATTGGAAGGGCTTGGCTTTGTTTAATATTAGAAATGGTCAAGTTTATGCAGATTATGCAAATAATCCAAACATTAATAAAATTGCATTATTAAACAGATTGCAAAGCACTAAAGAGCAAGATAAGACTATTGTAAATCCTTTCTTGACCATGAGGAATTTCTATCCAATTTATCAAAAATTAGAAGATAAGACTCTTTTGAAATATGAATGGGGTCAAGGAAATCCTGCAGAGGAAATTTTAAGAAAGGGAATTGACATTAAAGCCATGAAAGAGATTCTTCAAAATCCAAAGGATTTAAAGGCTATTGGAATAGAAGTTGTTGCAAATTGGCTGAGATTTGAAGAGCAATTTGATGATTATATAGATGCAATTTATACAATTGCCTTTGGTAAGTATTATAATAAAAGAACAGGCGAATTAAAAATGCCTAAGGAAGTATTTGATAGAGATTGGGACTATTTCTATGCTCAAACAGAAAACTTATCTGTTCTTGAAAAATCTGCTTGCGGAGGATATCAATTAGGAAGCGGTTTAGCATACAATGCCAGAATTCCAGAATACATTCAAATGGATTTACTTACTAAATGGGTCAAGGTTTCAAATGAATTTGATGGGAATTATTCAGAATTCACAAATATTATTAAGAATATTTTATCTAAAAATAAAAACTTAGCAACTGCTACTTCTGAATATCTTTTACAAGATACTAATGAAGAGATTGAAATGAGTATCATTGAAAATTCTAAAATTACACTTACTGATGATTTGGTATTAAAATGGAAAAATAAGAATCCTTCTCCTTTGTTGTCAAATTATAATTTAAACATTAGAACTTATATGGCTCTTTTCAAAGAATGGTATATTACTCTTTCCAAAGAATTACCAACAAATGACGATTACACGAAAGAATTATTTTCAAATTCCTCATTCTTAAGAAGAGCCGCAAGGCCTGTTTACTACGGAGGTGATGATACAATGTATCAACTAAGGAATACCTTAGATAATGTGTCCAATTCCGTCAAGTTTTGGAGAGGGGGCAATTCTAAAAAGAAAATGAATTTCCCTACAGATTCTAATGCGGCTCCTATAAATGTTAAAAAGGGAAGGCCTATGTCATTAGTTGATGAGCCTATGGTATTGAATTACCCCCATGTAATTTACAAAGTAGAAAGTTTGAGTTTTGAGGAGGATTCTTGGCAATTTAATACAGAGCCTGTTGTTTCATATATCAAGTCTATTGTTGTTCAAAATGATGGTTCTTTACTAATCAATAGAGATGTTTACACAGAATCAGGAGGGGTTCAAACTATGAATCAAGAAACTTACAAAAGTTTTGATGACCTTTATGGCTTCAAAAGAGATATTGCTAAAAGAGAGGCTCCTGAATCTAAGTGGGAAGATGATTTAACCTTAGTTATTTTTGATAAAGGTATTGAAGCCAAAGAGGGTGATAAACTTCCTGATTGGAGATTAACCATTACTCAACAACAAATGGATGAAGTAGTTAAGTCAGTAATTATGAATCCTAAAATGACTCCTCAAACACTTATTGAAATTATTGATTTTATTGAACCTACTACTTATGTCAACACACAAGCAGGACAACTAACCTTATCAGATTATAAATTTTATGACGAAATTGGAAATGCAAACCTTTGGTCTCCTCAATTAATCAATAATTCCATTAAGCCAATTTTTAGAAGAAATGGATATTATGGAAATTTACAAAACTTACTCCCTACTGATTTACTAATTGAACAATCAATTAATGAAGATGGTGATGAAACCTATGAAATTCTTGGAAGGAATACAAGATATCTTTCAGAAATTCAATTATGGATTCTTCAAACTCAGTTTGAAATGAATATCCCTATTGAATATATATATAGGTGCATTACCAGTCCAATCACTACGGCGGCTACTAAGGAGAGGGCTAAAGAAATTAGAGAGAAGAGAATTTTAGAATTCCTTGAATTTATTAGAAGGGATGAAGAGCCTGAGGTAAATGATGCAGAATCTTTTGAAGCAGAATCAAAAGTAATTGAGTGGAGAGAATATATTCCAAGAGGTGTTCAAAATGGTTAAAGTATATGTTTGCCCCCATTGTGGTGATGAGTCTAAAAAGAGAGCAGATTGCAGAAAACATCTTGCTGAAAAGCATCCTAAACTAAAGGGTTCTTGCATTGTGATTGATAAGCCTAAGGAAGTTAAGAAGGAGAAGGCTTCTAAAAAATCAAAAACTTTCAATAGAAAAGGTAGGTATAAATGTCCTCAATGTTCAAGAAGTTTCAAAGGCCTTGGAGCAGTTAAAGACCATATGGGTTCTAAGAACCATAAGGGGAATCCAATCCCCCTTGCAGATGAGAAGAAGAAAGAAACCAAAAAGGAAGAGCCTAAAAAGGAAGAGCCTAAAAAGGAAGAGCCTAAGGAACCAGAGGTAATTCCAGAATACCTGTGTAACATTAGGATTTATCCAGAAGTTGCCGATGTTATTAGAGGCCAATTAACGGAGAGTTTGAAAATTACTACAAATCCTAATTCTGGCAATTATATTTTATCTTACCTTAACATCCATAGATATTTGGTTGATTGGTTAAAATTCACAAATAATTTTACAGAAATTGAAATGGAAAATTCTGATGTAGTTTATTGTTTAAACAATTATGAGCCTACTTCTGAATTTGGAATTTACGATTTGGCTGGTTTAAAGCAATTTGGAATTAAAGATGTTTCAGATGATGGCATTATAGAATGTGATTTTGATAGCAATGTAATTATTGAAAATTCTGTATTGATGGGAAGATTGCTCGGTGCTGAACAAGACGATTTGGCTTGTGTAGGAGGTATTTGGAAAAAGGTATATACTCCCCCTGCTAAGAAAACCACTCCCACTCCTGCAAAAACAAACACCATTCAAAAACAACTTCCTAAGCCTGTTCAAGAACCTCCTAAATCCCTAAAGACTCAAAATTCAATTCAAGATTTCCAAGATTGGGAATTAGGAGACTTGGCAGAAGGTTATGGGATGGATTATTTTGCTTCTGAATATTATTCTCAAGGTTCAAGATTCCAAGGAGGAGGTCAATACCCGCAGAGAACTACTTACACGCCACCCGCACCTCCTGAACCCCAATACCATCCAGTCTACAAAGTTTTTGAAGGATATATCGTTACAGATAGGATTATTGACTACGAAATTTTCGCTTAAAAACCTCTACTATATAAAGGTTAAAACGAGGCATAGCAAACTATTATATAGTTGGTTAAAGAACCTTTGTTCTATGTATGAACCCACAGGATTTGCAGATATAATTTTTAAGCAGAGATACGCAATTAACGAGACTGAAACTTTTGCAGAGGCTTGTGAAAGAGTGGCAAATCATGTTGCATTAGCAGAAAATGGAAACAAAGAAAAGTGGTCTGGAAGATTTGCAAAGGTTATGCAACATAACAGATTTATTCCCGGAGGGAGAATTTGGTATGGTTCTGGAAGAATGAAAGGCCAACTTTTAAATTGCTTCGTAGTTCCTGCTAAAGATTCCAGAGAAGGGTGGGGAAAAACAGTTAGCGATATGTTAATTATTTCAGGAACTGGTGGAGGAGTAGGAATTAATTTTAGCCCTGTTAGACCAAGAGGAACTCCTATTAGAGGGACGGGAGGAGAATCCACTGGTTCAGTATCTTTGATGGAAATTATCAATGAAACAGGAGAAGTTATTAAGGCAGGAGGTGGAAGAAGAACTGCTTTGATGCAATGTCTTAGATATGACCACTCAGACATTCTTGAATTCCTTCATAAAAAATTCAACAAATTTGAATTGACTCAAGAAACCATTAGACCCCTCCTAATGGATACCTTCCCTAATCTGCCTAAGGATGAGGCGGATGCTATCGTGGAATCATTTGGTGGTGGATTTGATGACATTTTGAAATCTTTGTTTAAATATCAAATGGACCAAAGGCTAAAAAATGCAAATGTTTCTGTATTGGTTGACCAAGAATTTTTTGATTTAGTAAAGTCTGAAGGCGATATTGTTTTTGAATGGAATGGAAAAGAAACAGGAAAGATTCCTGCAAAAGAGATTTGGGATTTAATTGTTCAAAACTCTTGGGAATCTGGAGAGCCGGGAATTTTGAATATTGGTCTTGCGAATGAAATGAACAACATTTGGTATCATAAGCCTTTGATTTCTACAAACCCTTGTGGAGAAATTTGGCTTGAAGAATATGGTTGTTGTGATTTAGGAGCCATTAATTTGGTTGAACACATTGACGCTTCAACAGGAGATATGGATTGGGATATGCTTGCAGACACTATTACTGTAGGGGTAAGATTCCTTGATGATGTTCTTGATGTAAATATTTATCCTCTTAAAGAAATTGAAGAAAATTGTCAAACCGTAAGAAGGATTGGATTGGGAATCATGGGTCTTGGACACGCACTTATTAAACTCGGTGTTAAATATAATAGCACCGAAGGAAGAAAGAAAGTTGAACAGATTTTCAACTTTATTAAAAAGAGGTCTTACGAAGCCTCTACATATCTTGCGGCAGAAAAGGGTTCATTCCCTGCATTTGATGCCGATAAATTCTTGGAATCTGGTTTTTGTAAAACCTTGACCAAGGGAACCAGAGCCAAAATTAGAGAGTATGGCATTAGAAATTGTGCGGTATTGACTATTGCTCCTACGGGAACCACTTCTATTGTTGCAGGAACCTCAAGCGGAATTGAACCTGTATTTAGCCCCGGCTATAAAAGAAGATATTATGCAAACCAAGAAGGTTCTAATGAAAGAGTTATTGAAGAAGAAATTGTCATTGACCCTCTTTTCCAAACACTATACGAGGAGGGGTATAACTTGGAATCATTTGTATCCGCACACGAAATTGATGTGGAAGACCACTTGAGGATGCAATCTGTAGTTCAAAAGCATATTGATAATGCGGTGAGTAAAACAATTAACCTTCCTCAGGATTATCCTGTTGAGAAATATGGGCAATTGTTGCAAAGGTATGGTCCTAAGTTGAAAGGGACTACCGTATACAGGTCGGGTAGTAGGGGTAATGAGCCTTTAGTGCCTCTAAGTGTTGAAGATGCGATTTCATGTTTGGAATCTCAGAGCATTTTTATTGGTGCGGCTCAAAGCGATTGTCCGAGTGGGATTTGCGAGATTTGAAATAGAAACCTTTAGATATCAAGGCGTAAATTTATAATTATGCAAGACCCCTATGATATACAGGATATTATCATAACTGCATTTAGTCAGCATGGTTTAGACATAGAGGTTTCTTGCTTGAGCATTAATTATAATCCTGATGAAATCTTAAAAGTTGAATATGAATATGATTTATATCTAAACGAATATAAAGATGTATTTAGTGTGGAATTAATTTTAGACGAGGTTAAGGATTATATATCTTCGCAATATACTTATGATGAAGATTATGATTTAGTTTTGATTTGTAATTTGAGGTGAAATAATGAGTTTTAGATATCATGCAACTTTGAGTCCTAAGCCCTATTTTAACAAGAAAGAATTTATTGTAGAAGGCTGGAGTGAAAAAGATTTGTTGAAAACATTGGGAGATGTTAATGACAGATATTTTAATATAACTGTGGGGGATGGAGACAAAGTTGTAATGGACATCCATTTTATTGAAAGTGTGATGGTTTGTTTAAATAAAACGGGAGAACTTTACGAAGGTTTAGACATAACTGAAAGAAAGCAATTTAAAGTAAATTTAGAATCTTTTAAGAGATTGTTTAAATATTTAAAGGAACACAATGAATCACAAGATGTTAAAATGCCATTAGGCTCATTGGATTTTCTTATGATGTGTTTTTCTTGGGCTCCTAAGTGGTTATCAATAATCAATACCTTTGAAGAAGAGAATCCAGAGTTGGTTAAAAGAATCAGAAAATCAAAGGTGGATTATTTGAAGGCTAAAATTAAAGAAGAGGGTGAATCAATGCAAAACAAGGCGGCTCAAAGATTTGAAATTAATCTTTTAAAAATGAATGAATATTTTGAAAATTCTATGGATACTGCACTTAATAATGATAATTATTCGGTTATGATACATTTAGAACAACTACAAAAGACCAAAGATGAAGAAATTCACACCCAATATGGAGAGGAAATTTTAAAAATTGTTACTATGCAAGATATCAAAAATAAAAAATTGGAAGAATCTACAATGAACACCTATGCATTTGTTTTAGAAGATTTTGACATTTTAGTATCTAAGGTTGATGAAAAAACTTTAAAATTGAGGACTATGTATCCTCCTAAAAAATGGGCAGAACCTAAAAATTGTTTCCTTTATATCCCTGACTATGGGATGACTGCTCCTAAGATGAAGAAGTTTTAAATAGTAAGATTTTTAAGGAGATACTATGAAGATTAACAAAAATTCATTAAATGATTATAGGCTACACGCAATTACTTTACTAACAGGTGCTTCAGCGGCAGTTAGCCAAGTAGACTCTCTTTCAGTATATGCTCCTGTAGCGGCGGGTTTGGCTTGTCTTCTTTCAGTAACATCTTATTCAGATTTGTTTGAAAGGGTTGATGATTTGGCAGATGCTTTGGCTGATGCAGGAGTTATTGATGAATCAACAGCAGACAAGATTGATGAAGCAACAGACAAGATTGAAGAACTTGCTGATTCTAAGTAATCTTTAAGTATCAAAAATAATATATGTCGTATATGGCTACTTCTTCAAGAACCAATAACGATAAATTAATGCAAAAGGCTGGATTGCTTATTGTATATGCATGGGTTCTCCTTGCAGTAGGTTTCTTTGTCTTGACGGCATATGACCCTACTTATTTAAATTCATCTGAGGACTATGTTTCAATTCTTGCAATCATTGGAGGTCCAGCACTACTGATTGTTACTAAGATTCTTGAAACATGGAATCAAGAAAAGCAAACTCAAATATCAGATTATGAGGCACAGGCCAATCATTTAAGGGCTATGGATGAAATTAAGGTTAGGCATGAGGCAGATATGCAAAGAAATCCCCTTTTACCAGACCACCACCATACCGTAGTTTCACCTTCTGAAGAAATGACTGGAAATCTTAAAAGGAAAAAGAGAGATTGATATGACAGAGATTCCAAAAGAAGAACTTCAAGAAAAGGCAAAGGTAATTGCTGAAGCCACAGGTAGAAGTGTTGAGGCAGTTCTTGAAGATTTGATGGATGACGGCGTTGTCAATTTATCTAATGAACAGAAAAAGGATAAAGATTTAGTAACTCAGTTAAAAGAAGCCGCCGAATTGATTACTACTGTTCAAAGCATTAATCAACAAGTAACGGAAAATACAGTCCTTAATGGCGGAGATAATAAAACTGAAGTTAAGGTAGAAACTACTCTTGAAGGAGATGTAGTTGATAGGGCAATTGACTCTCTTCAAAGAAAGGCAGACAATATTAAAAGGTTAGCCTTAACATTAGTTCCCGTATTTCTTTTAATTACTGGAGGTTCTATGGAGGCCTTCGGTGTCATTGATGTTTTTGGAGACGATTCTGTTTCTGATGATAATATTTACTATGAAATTGAAGGATGCACCGCACCAGATGCTGAAAACTATAATCCAGATGCTACATTTGATGATGGCTCTTGTTGGTGGGACACAGGAGGCGGCGGTGGAGGAGGCCCTCCTTGTAATTGGATGTGGGATGATACTTCTTACGCCAATGATAATCTGCCCGATAGCCTTTATGTAAGAATTAGTTTTTCAAGTTTCCAATGCGAACATGAATTAGAGGGTGATTTTGAAGTCCATATTAGTCTTGATGGAGAACATTATGATATGGAACAAGAATTTCAAACTAAATTCTTTGAAAATTATGATTTAGAATTCCAATTTGATGATTTATCTGCGGGAGAATATACGATTCATACTTCTTTTGAATCTTATGATGGTTCAGAATGGCATTGGGATTCTCCCAGAACCTATCTGTTTGAAGAGCCTGTAGAAGAATGTCAGCAAAATTGGATTTGGTCTAATGAAGCAATTTATGATTTAGATAATGACGGGCAAGGATTTAACAATGATTTAAAAGTTGAAGTTAGATTTATGGATGATAATAAATGTAATATTCATATGGATGATGGTTATTTTTACATCAATATTGATGGTTATGATTCAAGAACCATTGATAATAATTTCCATGATGAATTTTTTGTTGATGAAACTTTTATGAATTTACCAGAAGGAAGTTATTATGTTGAAATTGGATATTACACGAATGATGGCTCTTCATGGAATGGTCCAAATGCTTGGGTTACTATGGAGGCGGAAGAAGAAGAACAATGTGATATCAGCCTTTACGACATTCAATTCGGAACTAATGATACTCATGCAATGGTCGCTTATGACCTTGACTGTGGTTTTGGTCAAGAAACAGGAGGCTACAATGTTAGCGTTCAGTTCATGGTGATTGGAAATGAAAGTTATGAAATTGGATATCAGTATAATACTGCCCTTCATTACATCTCAGGATATGTGGAAGATGTTCACATTTTGACTTTGAGCAATTTTACTCATGCTAACATCACTCATTATGATTTTACTTGGTTTGCAATTTGGGGTGATGAAAACAATCCTAATTACATTGAAAGATATTGGTATAATTTACCATTAACGCACCCAGAACCTGAACCTGAACCTGAGCCAGAGCCATGTGAAAACTTAACATTAGTTTCTAACGGAATTACCTTTTCTAATGAATCAAATGATTTATTCTTTGAGTGGGATTTGAAACATGATGGGGCAAATGATGAAAATTGTTTTGTTGAAGTAGAAATTATGATAACACTTTATCAAAATGGGACTTATTATGATGTTTCAGATTTCAGCAATAATGGCATTCATAAAATTTATTCAAACACGATTCTATGGGTTGATAAATATTCTGCAAGTATCTTTTCATCATTGCCGGAAGGAGAATATGAAGTTTTGCTAAAATATAGAATTGTAGGAAATTCTGAATCAAGTCAAGACTATTTTGCAAACAAGGTGATTATATGAATAAAACGCAAGTAATCGGAGGGTTTATTTTGGCGATAGGATTAATTACTAATGCCAAATTCCCAAACAAAGGATTTGCATATGTAGCGATTTTTTTGGGTTCGTTTGTTCTTTGGAATGGTTGGGTTGCGAATTATAATGATGATATCAATTTTGCATTATTGGGTTAGGTGAGATTATGAATACAGTATTGTTAGGAGTCGTTTTTGGATTTACTGCCTTTAGTTATTGGGGATATAAAAAGAGTAATCAACTTAGGAAATATTTAGATACTAATTACGGAAGGTCCAAAATGGATGCCATAGGTTATTTAGGCGGTGCTTTACAATTCCTTGCCGTTACTGCAGTTTCAAGAGGTTGGTTGCTAAATACTTCTGCTACATATCACGGACTTAGCCTCGTTGGTTCAACGGGGCTATTATTGACTGCATTCTATCACGAAGCAATGGCTCCTGTAGTAGTAAACATTGTTTGGATGGGTATGAATACCTTAGGCGTATTAGAAGGAATTACTAATATGCAAGCATTAGAACAAGCAACTGCCTTATTAGGATGATTTAAATAGGTGTTTTATCAAAGATATTGATATGGCATTGATGGAAAAAATCAAATCTGGTTTTATTAAATTTATTGAAATTTCTTTATTGATGCATGGCGTTCTTCACTTTGTAGAATTTGGAGTGGCAATCTATGAAGAAGCCTACATCACGGCAGGTTTTGCCGCATTTGGAGCAATTATCATGATTTTGGCATCAATCTTGTTAGATGCAGATGTTATACATCATCATCACCATATGCCTGAGGAGGAGTAGGCTTGAATATGTATGAGGTAGATTCTGGTTCAATTACTGCAGTAATGAATGTTTACAGAAGAACTCAATATTTCCAAGAACAATTAGAGGCTATTTTAAATCAATCAATTAAACCTAAAGAAATTATGATATGGATTAATCACCATGAAGATAATCAAAATTTTATCAATGATGAATTAGATACTATTTTAGAATCTTATGATTATGATGGATTTAGAACTTTTAGGTGTAACCATAATTGGAAGTATCATGGAAGATTTGCAGGGGCTCAATTAGCCCAAAGCGAATATGTTTGTGTTTTTGATGATGATACTATTCCCGGTTCCAGATGGTTTGAAAATTGTTTAAAAACCATGAGGATTAAAAACGGAATGATGGGAGCAGTAGGTGAAAGTTATTTCTTTGTTAATGGTGAAAACATGGATAATGGTTTAGCCTATAACGGAATTTTTGGATGGAGGATTAGAACTCCTCATTGGAAAAGAGTAGATGTGATAGGTCATTCTTGGTTTTTTAGAAAAGAGTGGTTGAAATATCTATGGATGGAAGAGCCTGAAACTTGGGATGTTGCGGAAGATATTCAATTTAGTTATAGTTTACAAAGATATGGAAACATCAATTCATATGTTCCTCCCCAACCATTGGAAGATGATTCGTTATGCGGTTCTTTGAAAGGATATGAATATGGAGGGGATGAAGTAGCCTCGTATATTTTAAATATGGGTTGTTGGAGAGACCTTGATGGGATTAGAATGACTGCATATAGAAATTATTTTGACAAGGGATTCAAATTACAAAATAATCATAATATGAGATTTAACGGAGTTGAATTAAAAAAGGAAAATTTCATTACTAAAAAATATATTTACGAATTAGCACAAGAGGAGTGGGCCCAATGGAAATATTAATTAGTTATGGAACAAGACCTGAATGGCTAAAGGTAAAACCTCTTTGGGAAAGATATCCAGAATGTTTTAAGTTATTAAAGGTGAACCAACATACAGATTTATTAAAGGATTTGCCTTTTGATTATGAAATAAATTATCACCTTTCTAATACAATTAGGCTAAATGAAATAGTTATCAATAATTTAAATGCATCGTTAGAATTAAATCAATTTGATGCAGTAATGGTTCAAGGAGATACAACCTCTGCATTTTCTATTGCTCTTTCTGCATACCATCACCAAGTCCCTATTATCCATTTAGAAGCAGGGCTTAGAACTTATGCCCCGAACCCCTATCCTGAAGAATTTAACAGAAGGGCTATTGCTTTGATGGCTGATTTACACCTTTGCCCTACCAGAGATAATTTACTTTGCTTAATTGATGAAAAGGTAGGTGGTGAAAAATACACCGTAGGAAATACTATTTTAGATAATTTAGCAGGAATTCAAACAATGCAAAATAATAAAGTTTTAGTTACTTTACATAGGTCTGAGAATATATCGGATATGGATGTTTGGTTTAAAGCCTTAGAAGTGTGTGCTTCTGAAAATCCTAATTTAGAATTTATTTTACCGATGCATCCGAATCCTAAAATTAAAAAACATCAGCATCTTTTAAAAACTGTGAAGGTGGTCAATCCGTTGCCTTATGATGAATTGATAAGGTTGATGGCAGAAAGTAATTTCATTATTACAGATTCAGGAGGAATTCAAGAAGAGGCATCATTTTTAAAGAAAAGAGTTTTGGTTTGCAGGGCTCAAACAGAAAGGGCTGAAACCATCGGAATCTCTTCATGGTTTGCAGAACCTTCCAGCCTTTTAAATCAAGTAAGGTTGATGCAAGAAGACTTATATAGGATTCCTACAAACTTCAAATGCCCCTACGGAACAGGTAGGAGTTCTGAAGAAATTATGAAGATTTTAAGGAGGTATTACAATGATTAAAGAATTTAAAATAAGGGATTCAGGGTATTTGAAAAATACTGATTCTGTTGATTTAAAATATACTGAATGGTCCAGAGCCTATGAATATCCTCATATTATGAATTTCCTTACAAATAATTTTTCCGAAAAATCTATTGAGATTCACAATACTTGTTGTGGTGGGCATCATCCAGACCATGTTAATTTTTTAAAGGATTTAGAAGCAAATGAAAATTGGAATATTTTAAATTCTGATTTAAATAATTACGCATATGAAGGATATATTAAAAATGATTTAAAATCACCTTTTGAGTTTTATGATATTACTCAACCGCACAGTAAACAATTTGATGTTGTCATCAATGTTTCTACTTTGGAAGAAATTCCTGATATTGATTACACCGATTATTTTGAAAATTGCTATAATCAATTAAAAAGGGGAGGCTATTTACTAATAACTTGTGATGTTCCTCCAGCAGACCTATATGATTTATTTGATGGATTAAATATTTTTAATGGAACCTACTATGATTTTCACAAAATAATAAATAAGCCAAAAAACTACCTTAATTACAATAATACTATGGTTGAAAACCCGCCTTGTCCTTTTGGTAAAAATTCTCCTTTAAATGATTCCTATAGTGTTTATTATTTAATTTTACAAAAAGAAGAGGTTTTTTCATGAAAACTATAGCCGTATCTTTGTTATATCATAATGATGAAGATTATTTGGTCCCTTGTGTTGAATCTTTAATTAATTCCGACCTTTCAGAATATGGATTTAAGTTATTTATTTATGATAACAATTCAGTTATTTCAGCAAAAGATTTGATTGATATTGAAAATTGGGATTTTCAAAATTACATCTATAGGAGTAAACAAAATGATGGTATTGTAAATCCCAGAATACACCTATTCAAACAGATAATGCAAGAAGGATATGATTATTTATTAGAAATTCATGCAGATATGCTATTTCCAGAATTGTGGATTACAGAATTGATGAAATTGATTGATGAAGAAACACTTATTGTTCAACCTTTCATTTATCAGCCAAATAAAAATACTATATTAAATAAATTTGACTGTAGTTCTTTTAAAATATATAATCAGCCTAAAAAAACCTATAGAAGATGTAGGCAGGTTCACCCTTGGATTATTAATTTAAATTTAATTGATAGAATAGGAGGATATTACGATTCTAATTACAGCCCGTTTATTTATGAAGATGATGATTTGGTTTACAGGGCTCTAATGAATGGGTATGATATTAAATCAACTAATAAATCAATAGTAATTCATTATGGTGGTGCTACGAGACCGATAAATCAATTTAAAATAGACAATCATAGAAAATACTGGTCTAAAAAACACAATCTTGATTGTTTCCCTGAGGGTGAAAGTTATATTCAAGAAAATTTTAATATTCACCCAATTATTTTAGAAGGAGATGAGTGAAATGAAAGACTATACTGAAGAACTATGGAAATTTTTTGATATGCTAATGAACAATGAAAACTTTGCAATTTCAAGGTTTGGAGACGGTGAATTGACCGTTATTGAGGGTGAAAAGGATTTTGATATGTTAAAAGTTGGAAAAGATACTGAATTTGCATATCACCAAGGTTTAGAAAAGGGAGAAATTTCAAGAACTTTACTAAAAGAATCTTATGAATCAACGCTTCCTAATTATTTTAAAGGAATTCCTTGTGCCTGTTGTGTCATGAAGGAAAAAGCAATTGAAATTTATGATGATATAGAAGATAAAGATTTCCTAACATGGGCAAATATTTTTGTAAATGGAAATTATCCAGACTTTAATACCTACTTTCCCGCAATTGCTTTAGAAAAAGATTGCTATGTGGTTTCTCATAAAACTTCTCAACCCAATAAATTGCCCTTTATGGTAGAGAATCATTGGTCTGTAGATTCAAATGCATGGATTGAGAATTTAGGCCTAATTGAGGAAATTAAGGATTATATTGAAGTCATGGAAGTGAAGGATTCTTTATTTTTAGTATCTGCAGGACCCTTTGCAAATATCCTGTGCCATGAATTATGGAAATTCAATCAAGACAATACCTACATAGACATAGGTTCAGCATTAGATGTTTATCTTTTCCAAAAACCTACCAGATTTTATCACTACAACAACTCAGAAAACAATCTTAAGAAGTGCAATTGGTTTGAGTAATCTTTATTAAGGTGTTAGACCCAAGGATATTTGAGGCGAACCGAAATGAGTCAAATAGAAGATTTAAAACACCACTTTAGACAATGCCCAAGCATTTCTAATGTAGAAGCACAAGCAATTTATAAGATTAGAGCCCTTCCAAGAAGGATTTGCGACCTTGAATTGCAAGGATATGAATTTAAGAAGGAATGGAAGAAAGACCCTACTGGTCAAAGGTATAGAAGGTATACTGTAATTAAGTGGGGTGATGAGTGATGGCAGACCCTTGGTTGGATGATTGGATGGATGAGATGTCAAGTCTTTTCCATGCTATGGAAGAATATCAGGGTCAAACCGAATTCCTTAGTGATGAGGACTTTAGGCTCTTTACAGTAGTAAAGGAGGCTCTTTTGTCTGGACTTCCTAAGTTCCTTAAAAAACAGGAATGATAAATATAGGAATTCATCTTTGATTGAAATGTGGGATTAAGCATAATATTTATATACAAGTGGTGCATACCATTAGATAGGGGGCAATAACCTAATTCATGGGCGTGTGGTGTAATGGATAGCATTCTGGCCTTCTAAGCCGGAGATAGGGGTTCAATTCCTCTCACGCCCGCCAATTTCACAAAATGTTTATATACAACATGAACATAGGACATATTGACACGGAGGTATCAAATTCATAGGGGAGAGGAGGGTTTTGTTTTGTTTTCCCCTCTTCTCCCCACCTCCTAATTAGCAACTCTGCGGCTAATCCAAAATTCGCAGAGCGTGGGGGAGCGTTAATCCCACTTTTTATTCACTACTAAGGAGGACTAAACGGGCATATGGTGTAATGGATAGCATAGGGGCCTCCTAAGCCCTTGATTCAGGTTCAATTCCTGATTTGCCCGCCAATTCAATAGATACGATACAGGAGGCATAATGGTCTTTTAAAGATACATAATCGGCAGTAGCATAGTCTGGTTAATGCACTTGTCTTATAAGCAAGAGACCGGAGGTTCAAATCCTCTCTGCCGAACCATTTACGGGTGATATCATGGTTTCAAATTACATAATAGCAATAATTTTCATTTTATTTTGGGGTAGTCTTATTCTACTCCTTCTTCCCAACAAAATTGATGATGATTTTAAATGGGATAAATGGTAATCTTTAAGTGTCAAAAAGGATTTTTTCAAAATATGCAAGGATTAGGAAACGCTTATTTAGGGCTTCAATCAATTGGAATCACGGTTTTTGGAGGGGTTGTTTTCTTAATCGGAGGATTAGGCTTAGTTATTGCTAACACCTCTACTGGAAAAATTATAATGGGTGGTTTAGCCGCAATTGGATTAATGATTATTTGGGCAGGTCTAAAAACTAAAGAATATTCTCAAATAAATTCAAAAGGGGCTGATAAAGCAGGAATTGCTCTATTAGGAATGGCGGCTCTTGGCTCATTAGGGGCATTATTTAAAAGGAAGTAGGCACTTGACGATTGAAGGAGTAATAGATATTTTGAGTATCCTTTCATTGTATTTTTTTGCTTTTTGGTTATGGAGCCACAGTTTTTTTGAAGACAAACTTTAAATAGCAAAAGTTTGATTTAAAAACTATGAGGATGATTGATAGGATTGATGAGACTTTTGATTATATTAGGGCTCCTGAATACTTTTTAGTCGTTACAGGATTCTGTATTGGATTTGGATTAACGAATCTCGGTATGATGACTTTCACAATGGAAAACTTCCTTGGACCTTCTCTATTGGTGGTGGGTGGTATGGGTTTGACATTAATGTCATTCGTTTTTGGATACAATCTTTATATGGATAGGTGATTTATTGGCTCAAAAAGATTATGGTGCTATTTTAACAGGAATTTATAATTCTGGAATTAGTAAAAGAGGAATGGTTCCTGAAGAATCCTTTGAAAATATGATTAAAACGGCTCATAAGATGGGTATTGAATTAACTGAAATCAGGAAAATTTTAGGTATGAATTCTAAGAAAATGCAGGATTTTAACAAGGCTTGGATTGGGCAAGTAGTAAAAATTTACCAATCTTTAGAAAAGCAACCTTTGGATGATGAACTGATAAATGAGATTTCTATGATTTTGTCGGTTATTTATTTAAGACACCTTCAACAAAAGGATTGGCAAAAAGATGAAAATTATATTTCCTTTGAAAGGTTAGAATTGGGTGCTGAAGATTATTCAAGCCCTAATGATTTAGTAAGGCTTTGTATTAAATATTTCCAAGAATATCAAAATGAAGATTTGACTGATTACCAGCCAGAGATTCAATCAATTTTAGATTCTCTTATCAAATCAAAACCAACTATGGAATTTTTAGAAGGTATTGCAGAAGAGAATGGTTTTATGGCTGTTTTTGTTGAAAGTCCTGATAGGTTGATGAATGTTCCAGAAAGTTATAATGATTTTAGAGGAAGTAAATATTTGAGAGAAAATTCAGGTGGCGTTATTAGATTCGCTCCGACCCCTAATGGTCCTTTGCATATTGGACACGGAAGAGGAATTTCTATTCTTTCAGATTATGCGGATAAATATGATATGGAATTCTTACTAAGATTTGATGATACGGATTGTAGTAGAAAAGGTTCTAATTTGCCAAGAGAATTGAAAATCCCTAATATTTACAACCACATTATTGAAGACTTTACATGGATTAGAGGTTTGAATCCAGATAAGATTATTTATGCCAGCGACAGAGATAATTTGGAAAGATATATTATATACGGAAGGGGTTTAATCAGCAAAGGCCTTGCATATGTCTACTTTGATTATGGTAATGATTCATATAATTATGGTCAATCTGTAAGAGAAAATTTAAAAATGTATGATGAAATCATCAATGCAGGTCCTGCACCTAATTTTGAATCTGCTGGAGTTTTGTTAGGAGTTCCTGCAGACAATAAAACCCTAATCAAATTATTTAACATGGGTGATGATAGAATCATTAAATTTATGAATGATTGGGTTATTGAAAATGTATATTCTGGGAAATTATCCGATAGAGCAATTAAAGGATTTGCCAACACAGATACTGGAACCAAAATTATGAGGTATCAAAGAGAACAGAACATTAGAGTTTCAGCAAGGGGTGAATCTCAATGGTTATGGCCTACTTTGAATCTACAATCCGTTGTTGATGATAAACATGAGGGTGTAACTCATATTGTTAGAGGGATGGATTATGATTATGAGAAAGCAGTTGCTTCCAAGGATGCTACTATTTTAAGAACTATTAGGATGCAAGCAATTATGAGGATTTTAGTTGAAGCACCTCCGATTGCATCAACTGGAAATTGGGGCAATGTTTCTTGGGATGGAGGCTACACCATGTCCACTTCAAAACTTAGGAACCTGATTATGGAAGGCAAGTTTGGAGAGGATGGATTTTTACACCCTGAATTACCTACTATTTATGCCCTAAGGTCAAATTTAGACAATTGGGGCTCTTCTTTTAGATTCTATTGGACAAGATTTGATTTGCCCAATGAGTTAGACCCTAACTTCAAGAAACAAGCATTCAACCTTCTTAATGCAGAAATCAAGGCATCTTTTGATAATGAACAAGATTTCATCGGATTCAATGAAGACCTCATTGATGATATCTCTGAATACCAAGAAGATGGAACTTATCTTGCAGAAGAATTCTAATCTTGATACAGTTCTTGAATAAATGCTGAATGATAAGGCCAATAGTATTCAAAATCTTTTGAAGACATAATCCAAATGCTATCTTGCCAATCAGAATTCATATAATGAAACTCCCAATCGTGGAAATCTTCAATATTATTTTCGGGGTGTGTTTTGAAATAAGCCTTCCTGTAATAATAATGGCTATCATGCTTATGTAGACAATGCTTAGTAATAATAGCAATTTCTTCAGCAGTCATATTTTGGTAATGTTCGGTATAGTTAATCATACTGTTCCCTCCTGTTTAGGTAATTCATAAGTTATATTTAAATCCTTTGATACATTTGATTCCAATCAGTATTAGAAATAAAATTTCCAATATCAATTTCAGCATTACAATGGTTGCAATTGTGAATGTTAATTCCCATAAATGGAACAGGAATCACATTCATAATTGAGTTGCAGATGTCGCAGATTTCTTCGCTCATGTTTATCCGATAACGCCCAAGGTTATAAACATTTTGATATTTTTTGTGAATTATGATACCGAATACTTTAAGTAGTTATTAATATCATAGAATAGTTTAGAGGGAACAGAGGGTTCCCTAAGAACAAATAAGGAATTGAAAAATATGGTAAACGAAAATAGATTTAAGAGAACGATAACGATTTTTATTACTGCGATTATGCTGGTGCTAAGTTCAGGCTTAGTTTCCGCAGACGGTTCTAATCCACTTGACCCCTCTGATGGAGGGGCTGATTGGGATGGTGACGGTTTAACCAACGCTGAAGAACAATCGCAAGGAACTAATATGAACAACGCTGATTCAGATGGTGATGGGCTTCCCGATGGATGGGAAGTCAATAACGGTTTAAATCCCACGAATGGTGGTGATGGTAATGCCGACCCAGATAATGATGGTTTGACGAATGCCCAAGAGTATGCAAAGGGAACTAACCCTAATAATGCAGATACTGATGGAGATGGAAAGTCTGATGCTACAGACCAATTCCCAACAGACCCTAATGATGGCGAATACTCCGACTCGGATGGTGATGGCATTCCCGATGCTTATGACCCCGACTTTACAGAATCAGGCGCAGGTTCAGGCAATGGTGGAACAGAAGGCGGTGGCGAATCCGAAGCAGGTGGCGAAGGACAAGGACAAGGACAAGGACAAGGACAAGGACAAGGCCAAGGTCAAGGTCAAGGCCAAGGTCAAGGCCAAGGCCAAGGCCAAGGTCAAGGCCAAGGGCAAGGACAGGGACAAGGCCAAGGACAGGGACAAGGCCAAGGACAGGGACAAGGACAAGGCCAAGGACAGGGACAAGGACAGGGACAAGGACAAGGCCAAGGACAGGGCCAAGGACAAGGACAAGGACAAGGCCAACAACAAGGCCAAGGACAGCAAGGTCAACAAGGTCAACAAGGTCAGCAAGGACAGCAAGGACAGCAAGGTCAGCAGGGCCAGCAAGGACAGCAAGGACAGCAAGGACAGCAAGGACAGCAAGGTCAGCAAGGACAGCAAGGTCAGCAAGGACAACAGCAAGATAACGGTCAAGGTCAACAACAACAGGGCGGTCAACAAGGAGGGCAACAATCCGAGCAACAAGCCGAGGAACAGAATGGTCAAAATCAAAACGGTCAATCCCAACAACAACAGGGACAAACTCAAAATGGACAACAAGGACAACAAGGACAACAGACCGATAATCAACAAGGTCAGCAACTTGACAACCAAGACCAAAATGGAGAAAACGACAATGATGGTGATGGAATCCCTAATGACATTGACAACGACGACGACAACGATGGAATCCCGGATTCTATGGATGATTCGCCGATGGACCACGACAATGATGGAATTGTTGATTCAGAAGACGATGATGACGATGGCGACGGTCTAAACGATAACGAAGAAGTCAATGACGGCGACCCGAACACCAACATCTACGACCACGACAACGACGGAATTTCCGACAATGTGGATTTAGACATTGACAATGATGGAATTGATAACAGGAATGATTTTTATGAAAATGGTTCTGATGCTTCAAGAGACCACGATAATGATGGTTTGAATGATGCAGTTGATGATGACGATGATAACGACAACATTCTTGATGTTGATGAAGTTGATGGTGCATTTGGAAACTACAGATATGACCACGATAACGATGGAATTTGGGACCTGACTGATTTGGATGATGATAATGATGGTCTATCGGATTGGTTTGAATCTAACGATGGAAACCCTCTAACAGGTCAATTTGACCACGATAACGATGGTTCTGATGACCACTTAGATTCCGATGATGACAACGATGGCATCCTTGATGAATTAGAATCCTGATTGAAATCTTAAGTTAATAGTATTAATTACCCTTACTCCTTCGGGATTAAGGTTTTTCTAATCTCTATAATAAGGACCCCATTTTTCCTTATCGCCCATATTATAGTAATACCCATACTCATACCATTTATCGCTGATATGGGGCAATCCTGAATCTTCTTCAATATCTTTAGGTATTTTATCTTTTTTAGGCTTAGGAGGTGGATTAGTCCAAAAAATTACTGCAAATCTTTGTGTTAATCTATCATAATTATGCGTATGTGATTTATAAGAATAAGTAATAAGATTTACACCGCCCATTTCAAATTCTGGACTTGTGAAATAATTTAAAATATTCGTTTTAGGATTTCTTTGGAGAGTTTCTATAATATCATCAAATTCTTGCATTGCTTTTTCTGTATGATAATTTTCTTCAAATAATTTAGTTGCATTTTTTGCCCAATCCTCATTAATGTTGGATTTCCACTCACTCCCTGATTTAAAATTTTTACTTATTTCTGATACTAAAGCCTCTTGACTATTTTCATACACTATTTTTTTACCATAGTTTCTTACAGGGTATTTCCTATTGAATATTTTATATCCCTCGTCAAATATGTAACTACCAGTAATATTATAAGCAATAATTGTATACTCTGTTGGTCTGGATTGCCCCGAACCTTTCGTATCTAATAACCCCCAATTTAAAAATTGTTCATAAGGGCTTGTCTTGTAAGACATACTTTAAAATTATAATTCAGACATATAAAGTTTTATATATCAGTATCTTTAAACATAATCTATGTCGTATGAAATGCAACCATGTAGTTCTACAAGTGGCGGAACTGCCTACACTCAAAAGAATTGCATTGTAAATACGGCTACAGGTGTTTCTGAAGAAATTATCTCTATGCAATCGGGTGGAGCATATGGTCCTATCTATTACACAAAATCTCAAGCAGGTGTTGGAGCAGGAACTGCATTTACACAAAGAGGATTCACAAGAAATGCAAATGGAGACCTTTACCCTATCTCAGGCTCAGGAGGTATGCCAAGGCAAATTAACAACCCTAATCCTTATTATGGAACTCCTGTAACAAGTGCAGACCCCCAAGATTTTGAATATCTTTCCAATGTGGCTCCCGGTTCTGGAGCATTTAAAAAGATGACGACTTATGTTGGAGGATGGTGGATGAACATTTTTGGACTAAGGAAAGAACCTGCACCAACCATTAGGGCAGAAGATTCAATGTCTAATGATGAATCAAAGGAATTAAGGCCAAGAATTGGTTTGCTTACAGGAGTTGTGGCTACCATCATGGGGTTAGAATATCTAAGGAGGGGATAAAATCTCATCTAATTCTTTTATGAATTGGGGCTTTGCACCTTCTAAAAACGCATCGGGATGGATTTTTCATTGTTCTTCAAATTATTGGTATTCCGATATGAGAGCCAGAGATGTGTATAATTATCCCGGAACGAGTTATTCATTAGAAAAGCCCTTTAAAGAATTATTGCTTAATCTTCTATGGGATAGATTAAACTACTATTTTTATGAAATGGACAATATAGCATATAGAGTTTTGGAAGAATTAGAATTTGGTGTGGGAGGTTATTCTTTAAAAATCTTAGGGAAGTCTGTTAGTTTTCCAACCGATTTGGAATATTGGTTTCCCATTTTAATTGATGAAGAAATTGAAGATGATTATGAGAGAATTAGAGAAACTATTGAGCCTATTACAGAAGATGATGATTGGCTTAAAGAGGGTGTAAGAAGATTCGTTGACCAAACAGTAGGAGAGATTACTAATTCTGAAATTGTTCAAAAGGTAGAGGAGGAGAAATCCGCTCAACTTGTAGAATATCAATTGATAGACTATGATTATGTTTCAATAAATGCCATTCATTTACAAAAACTATGGAGTTGAAATAATGGAGGATAGTTTAAGTTTTATGAATTGGGGCTTTGCACCTTCTAAAAACGCATCGGGTTGGGTCTTGTGTAAAACAGGCTATTTTTGGTGGGAAGATATGACAAGGGGTGATGCTGAAGACATTTATATCTCTGGTGGGAATTATAGTATTAATTCTATTAAAAAGGTAATAATTAGAGGAGTTTTTGATATTATTAGGGAATATTTATATGGAAGAGATAACGCAGAATTTACAGTTATAGAGGATGGGACTATGCCATTTGCAGATGTTTTCTTTCCTATTGAAGTATTAGGTATAAAAATTACACTTCCAAATATGTGGAATGATTATTTCCCTGCCGAATTGCCAAATTGTGAAAATGATTATATATATGATTGTGTAGATGGGGTTCCAGACGATGTTCAACAAATGATAAGAGAAGGTTCAGATTGGTATGAAAGAGTTATAGAACCTTTCCTTTTAAAGGAATTGGAATGGGTAGAAGGAAGAATTATTGAATTAACAAAAACTCCAAAACATCCTAAATTGATTGCAAATATGAGTATGATAACAAATAATGAAATAGAAACAACCTCTATTTGGCTTACATCTATTCAGGAGTTATAAGAATGAATGATAATTTTATGAATTGGGGATTTCATCCTAATAGAGGGAATCTTAATGAGCCTCCTTATACCGCAACTATCATTAAATGTCAATATGAAGATACGGAGGGTGGTTTTGGTCATGTAGTCCATTATATTTGTCCTTTTGATATGGATAAAGAATATTCTAAATTGCCTGAACTCTATACTGGAGATTACTCCATTGAAGGATTTATTGTTGGGTGCATAGCGTCAGCATGGGGTTATGATTGGGAAGAAGTAGTCGGAGGAGGTTCACAGTATGAATTTTCACACCATTGCTTTGACATCACCTATTCTAAACCTTTAAACGAAACCTTATTTAATTTCTTGAAAGACGAAATTCAAATTCATAATATAGACTATTCTGTCCAAAGAACCATCTTTTTAATTAATGAAACATATCCAGAACCTTAAGGATACTCCTCAATCCTAAATCCAACCATTATTTCGTGCTTAATTGCTTCGCCATCGGTGGTGTTTGATGGAACTAACAATTATCTTGTTTCCATTTATCGTCAAAACCAAACATATATGTGTTGATTTCAATCAATAAATTTCTAATTTTTTCCTTTTTCCTGTAAAGATTCTGTTTTTCAATCCAGATTACTTTACCAGCCTTCATAGAATTATCCAGCCAACAAAATGCTACCGTTTTAGAATTGGATTTTTGAATATCGTAAGACGAGAGCAATTCTGCCTTTGAATCATAATTTACATGGTGCAGAATTTCGCTTCCCTCCAATATTACAAGAGCGTAATTAGCGGTAGGTTTCCAATACATAATTACCATATATCGGTTCTACTATGTAAAACTTTATATATATAAACCAATCTACATTACTCATGGTTGTTTACGACCAAACATTTGTTTTTACTGATTTTGATGGAACTCCCTGCAAAATTAACATTCCTTACGGAGTATATGTTTTCAGTATTGAAATAGAAAATCACCCTTCTTATTGGGGTCATGTTTTTGATATTGAAATTAATAAAAAAGGAATAACTCCGGTTATGGAAAACTTAAATTCTGGAAGCCTTCACATTTCTTTTGCTAATTGGGTTTCTAATGGGGATGATTTTGAATTTACGATTTTACCCAACAACCTCATGCCCGAACTTTCAGATTGTTGGATGTTTACAGGAGAACTAATTGAAGTAAGAATTCAAGGTTATTATGTGGTTCCTAATGTAAAAGCAGACGATAAGTGGGATTTTGAGTCATTTAGTGAAGAATGGGCTTAAACAGAACCCTTAAGTAAGTGGACTTAGATTTCCACTTATGGCTAAGATGATTCTTTATACTGGTAAGGGAGGAGTAGGAAAGTCTACCACTTCTGCCGCTACTGCTTTTCACTACGCTGATAAAGGTTATAAAACTCTATTGGTTTCAAGCGACCCTGCTCATTCTACAGAAGATGTGGTAGGAGTCCCTATTGGCCCTAAGCCAACCCCTATCAGAACTAATCTTTGGGGCATGAACATTACAGGAGATATCAAGGCAAAGGAATTTCAAACAAATCTTTCAGGATTGATGGACAATACCGTTTTAAAATGGTTTCCCGGATTTGATGCAGAAATACTTACAGACTTTGCATCTTTTCCCGGGATGGAAGAAGTTTTTGCATTGGAAGAAATTGTTAATTTAGTTCAATCGGTTGATTACGACCTTGTTGTTTTTGATACTGCACCTACAGGACACACTTTAAAAGCATTAACTGCACCAGATACTTTTAACAAATTCATCTTAAGGATTCTTAGAATGAAAGCAAGAGTAGAAGGTATCAAATCTATTTTCATTAAAAAAACTGATACTGATGCTTTGGTAAGGGCTTTAGAAGAAATGACGAAAAAAATTGAAAACTTTAAAATTTTGCTAAGAGATACTGAATTCGTCAACATTAATTTAGTCTCCATCCCTACTGAAGCAGGATATCAAGAGTGCGTAAAAACGGCATCTTTCTTAAAATCACAAGGTTTTGAGATTCACAACATAGTAGTTAATAATTTAATTCCTTCATTTACTGAAGAAACATGGGAATCTGCTTCAACCAACAAAGCAGTAGCCCTTGTTAAAAGTGAATTAATGAATCAGCAACCTTATTTAGCCAAATATAAACACCTAACGACTGCAGAAGGTATCAAGTTGATTGGAGTATCCAAATTGCCTTTTGAACCGAGAGGTGAAAGGTTATTAGAGTTTGGAAGGTTCTTAAAGAATTTGAGTTTTGACCCGATTTACTCTGTTGAAACTGAGGCAGAGGGTGAAATCGGGAAGATGAGGTTAAGATTCCCCTCTATCAACAAAGTAGAGTTGTTTGACGATTCTTATAAAATCGGACTTTATACCTATCCTTTGAAAATTCCTAAAAATTTCCAAGGTATGAAAATCAAAAAAAGGAAAACGAATTCGGGGGCGACCTACACTTTTAAATAGTCGTTTTATTAGATTAGATTTATGAATCCTTATCTAAATCAACCTTTTGTTGTTGCTTTGGATGGAGTTTCTGAAGATTTGTATGAATTAAAAGAAGATAGAATTGAAGGTTTTATTACTAATCAAAGTTATGATAGGAATCAAGAACTGGTTGATAATCCGGATTGGAGACAAAGGGTTGAAACTGCTTTTGGACATGGTGACAAATCTACGGGGAATTATTTAATGGTGAAACAATATGTTCCTTTCCTAAATTGGAAAAAAATGAAAGACACTACAAGGATAGGAACGCAATTCTTGACAGATGAGATAAAGTATGGCTACAATCAAATTAATAGTTTGAAGGCTGGTCTGCCTACTGGCGGCTCCGAGTTATTAAAAAATTATCTTTCTAACCTAATTTATTTTGATTATGATTTTAATTCTCCAGTTACTTATAATGATATGATTTCTGGAAAAATTCTTTTTAAAGAAACTACCTATAATGTTAGAGGGGAATATAAAAAATACCATTGTAAATTATATTTAAGAGGTGATTATAGCCCTTTTAAAGGTGCTTATCAAATACCTAATGGAGGTCCTATAGAATACGCTCCTTACTCTTACAGAGAAAACCCTACCTTTAAAAATGGAGAATTTTTTATTATGATTGATTTTTATTATTCATATCCCGTTCCTAAGATTAAAACATCTGTTCATAATTATGCCTCAATTACAGGCTATAAAACAAGAATTGTTTTTGTTCCTACTTTTGAAGCAATGGAAAAATATAATAAATTTCAAAAAACTGTGGTGGAACCCCTAATATGGGGCCAGATTAAAGATTTCACAGATTATGGCAATAGTGCTGAGTTTCAAAAAATTGTTAGAAAGGTAGATTACCTTCAATTTGAGTATAGGATGGACAATTTTGGAAACATCGGAAATATTCCTTTGGCTATTTTACCTAAGTCCTATTCAACAAAAACAAGACCTTTAATGATGATGAATTATATGCCTAAAGTATTTAGATTCTCCAATAAAAACAATTAAGTAGTCGTTTGATTTAAGAATGATTATGAACTCTCTTTTAACCATTGGTTTTGGATTTGTTATTGGAGGGGGTTCATTAACTGCTTTTCACCTTTTACACCTTTTTAAGAAATCTGATGGCTATGTTCCCTATAGAATTGCTATGGCTTTAGTCGGTGGATTATGTATCAGCATCGGTGCAAATTTGATTGCTGAGGATATTCACCAAAGAATCATCAATTAATTTTATATAGGTGTCTTTCAAAGATAATACTATGCCAATTGAGAAGTGGGCTAAAAATAATCAATATATTCTGGCTATGATTAGAACATTCTCTTCTTTCATGGCTATGGTATTTTCATTATTAGTCTTCTTAAAGGTTTTTGAGGTGGCATAATGGAAGAAATATGTGGTCTAACTTTTGATTGGGATGCTATTTCTTTAAGTGATGATAAAGTTCAAGCCGAATTAGAGTGGCTTTGCATTGAATTTGGAGAAGAGTGGGTTTGGGTTAGAGAATCTTCTTCAAAAACCGGACTTCATGTCATGATTGCAGAACTTCAATTAAATCCTCAAACTAAAGAATTTCAATTAATTCCTCTTCCTATGTCTGTAGATAAGCAAATGCAATATAGGGAAAAAACTGAAATTGAATGTAGAGGAAGGTTTTTTTCAGATTTGTTTAGAAAGGAAATGGGATTAAGAACTTCAAGAATCTTTTCTGTGAAGAATGGATTAGATGTTGGTAAGTGGAAAAGATTTAAGTAGGTTGTAAGGAAAGGTGAAATTATGTCTGAAAATGTAAGATATTGGGATAGAGTCGGAATGTATGTGACGAGAGAATTCGCTGAAGAATGGATTGAAAGGGCTACACCCTCTGATGGCAGAACTGGAAGGTATTTGGATAATGATGTTGAAGAATATGTAACTCCTATCATTATGTCAAGTTCTGAGATGAGGAGAGAGGTTGATGAAATATTTTCTAAGCCTTTTGAACAGGTAGAAATCCCTCCAGAAACTCAAGCCATCCTCGCAGTTACAGAGATGGAGGGAAATAGAATTTCCAAAATTAAAGAGTTAAAGGCTGAAGGATATACTCTTCAAGAAGCAAAGGAAAGGGTAGACCAAGAAATTAGTGAAGCAGTAGCAGAAATCTTGGGTGTTGATGTGGGGGATTATGTAGAAAGGGAAACAGAAAGAATCTCTCAACTACAAGAGGGAGCCGGACACGATGGAGGTTCGGCTGACGATGGAGAGGAATAGAAAAAAAACCCTTCCTCTAACTGAAACATTAGTATTTGACATTGTTGAGTTCTTGCTTGATAATGGAGGATATGGTTTTTCTAATGAGATTTCATATTACATCGTAGATAACAAACCAAGAAGATACACTTCCAGAGAAGTCGTAGGTATTCTTAGGAATAGGCCTATGTTTAAACACGCTAATACCAATGAAAGAAAGGGTGGAATTAAGTGGAGGCTTGATTTATTGGCTTTGAATAAATACATCGTTCAAAAAGGCTATCAAGAAAGATATGAAAACATGGAATTAGACGAAAAGGTAGTAGGTCTTAAAGAATATTACTTAGAAACAACTTTAAATCATCTTACTCAAATGACTGATAAGGGATTAGATGAAACTTATCAAGATATTGCATCTCTTTGGTGTTAAGCGAATGCTTTATATAGTTAAAAGTTAAACAAGGGGTATGGAGTTTTTCATTAGAAGGTATACAAAGGGTATGAAGGGCTCAGGCACAGAAGATGTTTGGGTTTCATCAAAGATGCCTTCAACTCCTCAATTTCACCAAATTGCAAAATCTATTGGTGATGGCAAATACAATCTTTGTTTAAGAGGAAAGGGAATTAGAGGTTTTAGGAAAATTGATGAAATTAAGGTTGAAGAAATCGTTCCTTTTGATGCTGAGTTTATTAATGTAAAGCAAAAGGTTGATTTGTCTGCTCTTTCAAGTGAAGAAATTCTTGATGTGATGGGCAGTATGATTTCAAAGGCTCCTAAGACTCCTGAAGGAAATGCCTCATTTATGAATGATTTGAAAACATTCCATTCGGAATTAAGTTCCAGAAGGAGTTATTCTGCGGATGAACCCTTGATTAGTGCAGGATTCCCTATAGGCCCTTCTATTAGTTCTTTTGCATTAGGGGCATTGACGGGTGGAGTAGTTATTTGGCTTATTCAAAAGAAATCAATGGATGAGTTAAAGTCTCAAATTTCATCTCTTGAGACTTCTGTAAAAGAGGCAGAAGAGGCAATTAAGCAAGTTAAAAAGAAAGCAGACAATCTTGAAAACAGACCTATGAGTGTAGACCAAGCATTTATGAATTCTTTTAACAACCTCAATGGTTGGAGACAATAGATGCAGAAGGTTTAAGTAGGTTTTCTGTGATTTTTTTAATATGGGCAGATTTGATGATATCATTGAGAAGAACACCAGAAGGTATTCTGAAGACGGTGAAGAAGAAACCTCTTCTCAAGGAATACCTATTAATCTTATGGAATTACTTGAAGCAGAAGATAGTCCTTTTGGTTCATTGTTAGAAAATGTTAATCCAGAAATGAAAAGTAAGATTTTAGTTCCTTTAATGGGTTTGCTTGATAAATATGGGTTAGGAGATTCATTAGGAAAATCTCCAACTGCTACAAGTGCAGTAGGTATTATGTCGGTATTAGGAGATATTGCGCCTGTTGTTAAAGGAATTTCAGAGTTCGTGACAGGTCAAAGAAATTCATTGGCTGATGAAGACAAGCAATTCTTACAAGATATAATGTCGGCAGATAATTCTTCAGAATTTAGTGATTTATTTACTGATATTGGAGAATCTGAAACTTCTGCCCCTGAAAATACGCCTTCAAATACCATCAATCACCCCCTTTTAGGCGAAATTCCTCAAGTAAATCCTCATGAAGGTCCTGTGGATTGGATGTCAGTTTTAGACCCAGAGGGAACCTTCGGAAGTGATAATAGACAAAGAAAAGAGCAAGTTGAGGCTTATGCAGAATTAATTCCTAAGGCCATTTTTGATGATGCTCCTAAAATCAAAATGCCTTCTTTAGAAGACCTTGCCGCAGAAGCAGGACTTTCAATGAATGAAATTAAAGCAGAAGATTCTAACATTAGACCTGACGATGATAAGGTTGAAGATGCTATACTTGATGTATCCTCGGATTTCTTTGATACTTCTATTATGGACTCTATCGTGGATTCGGAATCTGTGGATGAGGTTTTCTATCTTAGTGATGACGAGATTGCTGAGTTGGAGTCACAGGGATATTCTTTTGATGAAGTAGATGAAGAGTGGGAAGATGAAGAAGACGATTCGGAGGATTGATGATGTCTTCAACCACAAATCCTATTTGGAATAGATATATCAATATGAAATTGGAAGAATGGTTTACTTGGATTGCAAATCATTCCTTAGAGGCTCATATGTCTTTGCTTAGAAAATTTATTTTAGCGAATCCTTATTATATTCCAGATTTGGAAAGGGGTCTTGATTTAGATGATTTTTTTATTAGAATGATTTATGATGAAAACTATCTTTCAAGCCTTTCTGACAAAGGATTGACGGTGTGGTATAATTCTGATTTTCATGATTTTTTACAATCTTTGATGCCCTATACCGTTAGAAATAAAGAATTAAGAAAGATTTATGACTTCCTTATTAAATATGTCTGGTGGTTTGATAGGCAGTATTCTGTGGTTAGAAAACACCTTTCCGCAAAGTTTGAGGCTGAAGGCAGAAGTTTTAAATAGCGAAACGATGATTAAATAATTATGGACAATAAATCATGGGGTCTTCAAAAGGAGGATTTGGCTCTTGATGATGTTTTCAAATTGGATGGTGCTAACCATCAACATGGATTTCAAGAAAATGAAGCCATTATCATCGGTCAAAACTTTGGATTTCCTTTAGATATCGCCTATGAAAAGATATTTATTGGTGGTAAGACTGGTTCTGGTAAATCTTATGCCGCAGGTGTAATGATGGAAGAGATGAGTAGACACGGCATTCAATTCGTTTGTTTTGATGCTCTTAATGCACATAGCGGTTTGAAAAACCTTCCAAATGTTGAATGTATTGAGCCTAAACAAGATGAAACTGTGAACTTGGTTAAATTAATATATAATCTAAAGCATAGCACTAATTCATTAGTTGTTAATCTTATTCATTTAAGGTTGGATACTCAACAAAGATTGATTGGAGATTATTGTGAAACTCTTCTTGCCGAAGATTTTGAGGGCAAGCCAATTATGACTTTCCTTGAAGAATGTCAAGATTTCGTTCCTCAAATGGGTAAGCCATATTCATTCGCACCGATTGTTAGACTAACGAAACTTGGAAGAGGCAAAGGATTAGGGGCTACCTTGATTTCTCAAAGACCTGCGGCTATTCACAAAGAGGCTTTATCACAAGTTTCAACTTATATGGTTCACAATGTTATTAACACAAAAGACCTTGAGGCTTTGAAAAATCAACTTTCATTCGGAACTGATAAAGAAACCATTAAGAAGATTCTTTCAGGCATTTCTTATGCAGGACCCGGTGAAATGGTTTGTTTTTCTCCCAAATACTTTAAAGATGTAGGCTATATTAAGGTAGGAAAGGTTGATAGACCCAGAAGAACAGAACACGGTGGAAAAAACATTGAAGTTACATCTCAACTTAGTTCAGAAACTTCATTTAGCCCTATGATGCCTTCTCAAAATCAACTGCAGGATGCAGGAAATTCTCACTCATTTTCTGAAATTACTGTGAATCCAATGCATTCTTTTGAGGAGCATCAATCAAAGATTCAATCTTTACAATCTATGAAGCCTGAAGATAATTTGATGGAATTAGATTCAAATTATGATATGGAATGGGAACCAGATTATCCTGAAATAGAGGATATGGAGGCAGAAGATGAAGAAGAAATTTCTGAAGGAATTCCGTCTCCTATTAAAGCAGTTGCCGCAATTAGTTTATTTTCCACAGGGATTTATATGATTACCAAAGGGCTTGCAAGAAATAGTAAACAATCATAATCTTTAAATAGTAAAAGGTATATCTTCTAATTATGAAACAAATTGGAAATACTGTTTTGCCAAATTTACCCCCAAGGCCAAACTTGATGAAATTCCCAAGTTTGAACCTTGCTACAGAGACTTTACCTGCACACAATGCTTCGCTACAGTCTATGATGCAAGGGACAGGCCCAAGACCAAGTGCAGACTTTATGCCAAAAATTCCTGTTGTTAAAGTTCCTCAATCCAAGATGGGTGCAGAAAACTTTATGCCAGCACTAAGGACTAACCATTCAGTTCACGAAACTTTTGGTGGAAGTCCGAGATGGGAAGCGGAACAAATGAAATACAGACCTACTAACCCAAGAAACTTTGGTGCGGCTCCGTCTGTAAATGTTAATTTCGCCCCAAGGCAAATTCCAATTAGAGAAACTCCTATCCTTCCTAAGGCTAACCTTCCTAATATGCCCAACTTTAACGGCATAGTTAAGAGAGCAGAGCCTGTTTTCCTTGAGGCAAGGCCTGTTCTCCCTCCAGTTAGGGCAAAAGATTTGGGTGGTTTAACTTCATCAACTTCTAAGTTTGGTGGAATTGGAACCAGCCCCGGCAGGGCTTTTGGGTCTGAAGCATTTTTGATTCATAGGTTCTAAGGTGATTAAATGCCAAGGCTGAAACAAATTAAAAGAAAGCCAAGAGCCTCTCCTTCATTAAGTGCTACTTCTGTAGCCGTAGGAACTAAAAAGAAAGGAGGAGATGGAAGGATGTGGGTTTGTTCCGCATATACCAGAGAAGGTAAGACCGTTAAAAAGTGGACTCCTGTAGCAGGGGCTTTTACTACTGCTAAGAAGAAGGCTACTAAGAAGAAAACTCCTGTTAAGAAGAAGGCTACTAAGAAGAAGTCTCCTGCAAAAAAGAAGACTACTCCTGCTAAAAAACCCCATTATTTTGAATGTTATTATGCATTTTTAGATGCAGATGGTAAGACCATTTCTCAATATGTTTGGTCAAGTCCAGAGAACATAACTCAAACTAAAGCAAAAGAATTAGTCATTAAACACTCAAAGCAAGTAGCATCTAAGGGAAAGGTAGGATTCCCCAAACCTAAAAAACAAGTTTATACTATTGAGTTTTATAAGTTTAAAAGAAGAGGTAGCGGTGCTAAATCTTTTACCAAAAAACAGACTCCTTCTAAAGTAGTATTGAAGAAAAAAACCACTACTAAGAAAAAGTCTCCTGCTAAGAAAAAGACTACTAAGAAAAAGACTACTAAGAAGAAAACTCCTACTAAGAAAAAGACTACTAAGAAGAAGGCTTCTACCAAGAAAAGAAGATATAAGAAAAAGTAATTTTTAAATAGTCGTAAGAATCACCCTTATATATGATTGGCAAGAAATACAAATCTAAAGAAGAGTTGGAAATTGAATCCACTTGTGAATCTGGGTTTGAAGCATATCTCGCTCAAAGACATTCTGAATTTGTTAAACACGGTTTTGAATCTGCGGTCTTTGGAGGATTAATTGGTATTGCCTTGACTGCAGGAGTTTCTAAGATAGACCCTTCAGAATCTTTAAAATTAAGTCATGCATGGATTCCAGCATCTATTGCAATTTTATCCTCTTTAATTGTTACTGCCAAGGATTATCATAGATATGATGAAGAACACAAAAAAGACTTTGACACCGTTTGTGATTCTATTTCAAATAGTAATCTTTAAGTATCAAAAACTTGAAACAAATCCTATGTCAAAGAGAAAGTCTTTTACAGAAGCGGCAAAAAAACCCGGATATTCCTCTAAGGGCGACAAACTTTATTATAAAGGCGACCTTGTTGGAAAGAGGGGTAGAGGAAATTCAGTAACAACGAAAGGTGTAAATACCGGAAGAGGTTGGTTCATGGAAAGAGGATATGGAACTGCTAAGAATCCTGTCCCAGATACGGAACTTACCAGAAAACTTGGAATTGCAAACGCTGGAAAGAAGGGTAAGAGAATGCTTGTCCCTGCTCAAGGTGATGTTGGATTCGGAGTAAACAAAGAAGAAAGTTGGGAAATGAGAGATAAGTCAAGTAAGGGAAAGTCTATTAGAGAAGCCGAGTTTGAGGCTCCACTTTCCTTTACTCAAGCCGCTAAGAGACCGGGATACTCTGCTAAGAACGGCAAATTATATTACAAAGGCGACCTTGTTGGAAGAAGAGGTAGAGGAGGCTCACTTACCAGAAAAGGAGTAGGTGGCGGAAGGGGTTGGTTCATGGAAAGAGGCTATGGAACTGCTAAGAAACCTGTCCCAGATACGGAACTTACAAGAGAACTTGGAATTGCAAACGCTGGAAGAGGTAGCAAGAGAATGCTTGTTCCTGCTCAAGGAGATGTTGGATTCGGAGTAAACAAAGAAGAAAGTTGGGAAATGAGGGAAAAGTCCAAGAGAGGCAAGAAAATTAGAGAGGCAGAAGAAGAAATGCTTGGAGCCATTGGCGAAGGTAATGACTTCGGACAAATGGGTGCTGAAGATTGGAATGCTGAACAAATTCATGCTTTCAACGCCGCTACTAAGTTTGCAGATGCCGCTAAGAAACCCGGCTACTCTGCAAAGGGCGGTAAACTTTATCACAAGGGCGACCATGTTGGTAATAGAGATTCCAAAGGCAAACTTACCAGAAAAGGTGTCAACACAGGAAGGGCTTGGTTTATGGAAAGAGGCTACGGAACTGCCGCAAAGCCTGTCCCAGATACTGAACTTACCAGAAAAATTGGAATTGCTAATGCTGGTAGAGAAGGAGCAAGCAGAATGCTTGTCCCAGATGAGGGTGAATTCGGATTCGGAGTAAATGCTGGTCAACCTTGGGAAACCAGAAGGCTTGAAAGAAGAGACAGAAGGTCAGGAATGGCAAGAAGAATTATGGAAAGGCCAAAGGTTAGCATCTTGAGAGGTTTAATGGGTAAGCCTAAAAAGATTATCACAGGAGAAATGGATACAGTAGTAGAAATGAAGGACCCTAAGAGCGATTACTCTTCAAGAAGAACTGATATGGCTGGACTAACCAGAAGGACTGCATTTGGCTTTGGTGCTGAAGAAACTTTCTGTGCTAACTGTGGACACCACCAACAATAAACCCTCACGAATAGAGAGGATATAAGAGGTTCGGTGTATCCATATGGCAAGGAAATGTGGAATCTGTAAAAGAGTGGGGCATAATGCGAGGACTTGTCCAAGAAAGGACGATGTTCCCGATGTTGTAGGAAATAGAGACATTATTAAGTCTTTGCCTGTTGGAACTAAATATCCTAATTATTTTTATGAAAATGCTCCCAGATGGGTTGCGGCTTTAGAAAGGGCTGGATTGAAAATTACTCCTGATGGAACAGGTGCTAATGCTAAGTTCTGCGGTAATTGTAGACATCTTGTTAAAGGAAGGATGGAAGCCGCAGGAGAGCCTTATTGTTCAAGGAATGAAGCCGCAGTAAGAGGGGATTGGGTTTGTCAGTTATGGGCTTCAGGAACAATTAATAAAATTGATGCACAAAAACTTGGGCAAGATGTTTAAGAGTAATCTTTAAATAGCGGAACTTCATTTATAAAACTATGTGTGGAACTTGCGGTTGCAGAGATGCAGAATCTTATGAGGCTCCTTTCTTTGAAATGGATGATGTTTGTGTTTCCTGTGGTGCAGATGAAGTTGCACCTCAATCTAATATTTGTGAAGGATGCCAGATTAGATTTGGCATTAAGAAATTAGGAGCAGAATCTTTTGAGGCTGATGTGTATGTGATTGAAAGCGGTTCAAAAACTGAAAAGAGTTTTCAAGAACTGTTTGACTATCTTAATAGTGCAATAGATGATGAATATTTTTTAACAAAAAAGGAAAGGGATGATTATTTTGATAAATTTTATTCCTATGATGCAGAATCCTTTGAGGCTCAAAGAAAACTTACTGATATTGACAGGGATGGAAAACCATACACAGGTCAAATCTATCCCGACCATCCTAACTTAGACTCTGTTAAGGCTGATAGAAACAATGATGGCTATATGTCGTCTTGGGAAAGAGCATTAGGCAATCAAGTTGCAATGGGTATGGAAAGAGGCAGATATTCTGCAGAAGGAGCAGGTTCAAGATTCCCTTGGAAAACTCTTATTGCCGTTGCAGTAGGTGTTTTCGCAGTTTCCAGAATTAAGAATGTTGAATTCAAGGCAGAAGGAGGATGCGGATGTGGATGCTCTGGTGGTGGAGGATGTGGTGATAAGAAATCTGCTGAAGGCTATCCTGAAGTATACGACCCTGTAGCCGATTTCCTTCCAAGATACAGATATCCTGCCGACTCGGTTTGGAGTAATGATTACAATCCTGCCGACCCTTACAGACCTCTTGATTATCAAACCGTTCACACCGATTCTAATACAAAAGCAAAAAGGATGTGAAGATAAATGTGTTCAACTTGCGGATGCAAAGATGCAGAATCTTTTGATGCTGAAGTAAAAGACAGACACCCTACACTTTCTAAAAAGGCAAAATCAGAGTATGTTTTCCCAGAAAGAAAGGCTTATCCTATTGGAGATGAAAGACACGCTATGCTGGCTTTAGTTTATTCAACATGGCCTAACAATAAAAAAGATGCTTTAGAAGTAAGGAGAAAAGTTTTCCAAAGATATCCTCAACTTAGGACTGAATTTATGGATGGAAAATATGAAACAAGGAATGCTGAATTCTTTGATGCTGATTTTGATAATGCTCCCTACGGCTCTTGGGATGAGGCTTGGTCTGATGAGATATCGTTCCCGATGGGTGAAAAACCAGAAAGGCTATGGTTAAAGAATCTTTCAGTTATTGCAGTTCTTGCAGGGGCGATTTGGGTTGGTAAGCAAACAAGGAAGTGATTCTTTGAAAGGAATGAAATTTAAACCTATTGCTTCTTATAAGCCCGGTTGTAAAGAATGCATTAAAATTGCATCACAAAAAGGACAACCTTTTAGAAGGACTGAAATAGGAGATAGAAATTCTGGGTATGAGAATGGAGCCTATACAGAAGAGATTAATCACCTTATAGGACACCCTGAATTGAATCCTACCGTTTTTGGAGTTCTTGTAAATTCATTTAGTTTTCTTGTTTACGATTATTATAACAATGGAAACGGGAATTTAGTTTCAGTAGAGCCTGTGGAAGAAGAATGCGGTTCTTGTTTAGGAGAAGGAGAGCAAGAGTGTTGGATTTGTAATGGAGATGGCGAAGATTGGGAGGGGGATGAATGTGATGAATGTAATGGTTCTGGAATGGTTGATTGTGAACCTTGTTATGGAATGGGAGAACAAGATGGAGGGTATGAAGTAACAGGGATTGATTCTAACAGATATGAAAATTATATTCAACCAATTTACGATTTAACCAATAGGTCTTATGACGGAAGAAGAGTTAGGGATGCTATGTATAGATTAGAAGCGGCTTTAGAAAAAGGCATTTTAAATGATGGACATAATAGAGAAAGAAAACCCCTATACTCTCCTCAAAAAGATAAATTATATGCTGATTTGGGAGATGCAATAGGATTTTACATTATTAATGAAGCGAATGCTTTAACAGGCGGAAATAACTACATTAATTATATGGCAGAAGAATTTAGTGCAGAATTTTTTGACGCAGAATATAAGAGAACTTTGAAAAAGGGCTCTTGTTGTTGCGGTGCTACAAAATCAGTTCCTTGTGAATGTATGTATTTAGGAAATCAATGTAGTGCCAAAAAACCTATGTGTCAATGTTATAAATTACTTTCTGTCCAAACAGATGAAAAGAGGGCTGAAGAATCCTTTGAAGCAAATTGCGGAAATAGGAGAGATGCAGAAGATTTTGAAGCAGATTGGTTTACAATTAAATGTGTTGAATGCGAAAAACCCGGATACTCTGATGAAATGAAGATGTATAATGGAATGTATCTTTGTGCAAGATGTGCCAATCCTCACCTTGACTTTTCAAGGTTTGATGCTGAAGCAGAAACTTTCTATGAAGTTACGGGAATTAAGCCTATGGATAAAGGAGGTAGAAGATGGGTTATTGAGAATGAGTTAGGAATTCCTATTGGAGATTTTGATTCTATTACTGAAGGTAAAAGAGCCGCAATAGAAAATTATGCTAAAAAGTCTAAAAAGACTGAAGGCATGATGTTTTGGCCTCCTGCATTTTTTGGAAGGGGAAGCCATAGGAAATCTAATAAAGGATACACCGTTCACAGAAATGCGGCTGAAAGCATTTTAACCCCTACCTCTTCAAAGAGTATTTTAGCAATGGCTTTAATTGCAGGATTCCTTTACGGTAGGAGGTAATAAAATGTCTGGAGTTATGTATACGCCTTCTATGCCGATGATTGCTTTTGGAAGCACACAAGCCCAATTTGGAAATGAAACACAAGCATCTAATAATGTATTGGTAAGTAGCCATTTTCCTGTTTACGAAACTGCTCTTTTTACCTCAGGAATCTTTTTAGGAATTTTGATTACTCTTTCAATGATGACTATTTTTAAAAGAGGTTAAATCGTAATCTTTAAGTATCGGTAAGTTAAGAGGGATAGTATGGTAAGTGGAAGAACTGTTCTTTTAACTGGTGCATTGGCTTTAGTGGCCTATCATTTTAGAGGTTCATTAGGTTTTGAAGCCGAACCTGAATCTTCCAATGGTTTTCAAACTATTGTAGATAGAATTAAAGCAAAATTTAGCCCTTCTCAATTAGAAGAAGTGGACAGACAAAGAACGGGTATGACTGTAGACTTAGTTCCAGTTCAATACGACCCTTCTTCCTCTTATGCAGGACACCTTGCATTTGACAAAACTACCACCTATGTAAACGATAGTCCTTACGGAGGAGGAGTTTCAGATGTTATGATTAGTGTTGAAAATCCATATAATTATAATCTTTCTGCTGAGGATTTTACGACTTTTAACGCAATGGCTCCGGGTCAAGAATTGATTCCTTCCCCAATTGCTCAATTAAAGCCTTCTATTCCTACATCAAAGGATGATTGTTGCAGACCTACTCAAACTTATGGTCTTGATTTAACACAACCTTTTATGACTCCTGCAGGAGACGGTTCAAGAATTGGACTTAGTTCTCCTAATGGTAAGACTTATTCAGGAACATTAGACCCAGATGCTAATGATTCCTATACAGATAGTTCTAAAACATTAAGTCTTGCTCAATGGAGGAGCGAAGGCATGGTTGATGTAGTAAATGATTTCACAGTAAGGTTTAGACCATATGTAGGAACTGAAAAAATGTTAAGGAGAGTTTGAAATGGCAAGAGAAGAAGTAGATGCAGTATATATTGGAAGTAATGATTTCTGGGGTTTTGACTCCGATACTTTCAACGAAGAAACCAATTTTTATGGCAGGGCTTGGGTTGTTCCCGCAAGCAAGGCTACGCCGAAGATGGTTGAAGATGAAAACCTATCAAGGTGTCAAATGTATTACGAAATTGGTAAGACAGATACGCACCTTTTCACCCCCACTCAAATCGTGTTTGATAATGAACAAGATGTAGTTATGATTAGGGGAAATCAAGGTAGAATAGGACAACCAGAAATAACCGATGTAAAGACCAGAGTTTTTAGAGTTGGTCAAGACGCTCAAAGATATAAGAACCTTACTTTAGGCCCTAAGTCTGCTGATGGTGGAAGATTTACTGTTAATTTCATCATCCCAGACAATTCTGATGAAAAGACTAAGATTAAGGCTTTTATTGAAGACTTAGATAATGAAGAATCTGTTGAAGAATCAACTGTTGCTGATGCAGAAGAAGAACTTGACTTTGGAGATGTTGGAGAAGGCAACAACTTCGGTCAAATGAGGGCTGAAGAAATGGAAGAAGAATATATGGAAATGGATGCTGAAGAATATGATGCAGAAAACCTTTCCAGAATCAACCCTACTGTTGTAGAAGGTGCTGAAGATATTCACGGTGCTGAAGACCTGATGGGACTTCCTGCCCCTGATGATGGTCATATAATTGGTCAAGATTATGAGGGTCTTGTGGTCGGTCAAGCCGCTGAAGAAGAATCAGCCTTTGGAGATGTTGGAGAAGGCAACAACTTCGGTCAAATGAGGGCTGAAGAAGATGCTTATGATTACAACCCAGAAGAGTTCTCTCCTTATGGCGACCCTATGGATTACAACCCTTATGATTCTGAAGATATTGTAGATTACTTCCAAGACTTGCCTGTCGTTAGAAACTTTAGACTTGGTGGTTGGACTGCATCTGCAATTGTTGTGGGTGTTGCGGCACTATCTGGTGCATGGTTCTCTAAGAGAAGAGGTTAAATAGGTAAACAATAAATCTCTTTTTATGGGACTTACTATTGCAGACTTTATGGACACTATTGAATTTTCATTAGAAGATTCTAACGACCATTATCATACTCATTATTTAATTCCTGATTGGTTTTTAAAAGAATTGCAACCATTTATTGCTCAAGTTCAAAAAATGGCTTCTCAAAAGAAACCGTTTAAGGCTACAGATTATTTTAAAATTAAAGCAGGATATCCTCATGAGGTAGTCAAAGAGCAAAAAGAAAGACTTATTCAAAGAGGATGTTCAAGAGATATTCTTTCTTCTAAATACGATGTTACTATTCCTAAAATGGATATTCAAACATTTGTTTTAAATTATGAAAATGTTATTGGATTTACCACTCCTAAAGATAGTCAATTCGTAAGAGATATTACTATTTACGATATTGATTCCCATGATAATTTAGCATTTATTTATATTGTCAATAGAAAGGCACAGGTAATTGCAGGATGGTCTGAAAAAAAGGTCAAGGGAAAATATCAAATTAAAAAGCCAGACAATTTAATTAAAAACATTAAATATAAAAAGTAATCCAAAGTTTTAAATAGCGGTGCGGTTAAAAAAAGATTATGTCTGAAGAGAGCAATCATTCTAAATCTTTAGAAGAGTTGATGTATTCTTCTGAAGAATTAGAATCTGAAGAAGTTGAACAATCATTATATATGGCTCAAGAAACATCGGAACTTATTGCTGAAAAAAGAGATGCAGAATCTGAATTTTTAACTGCTTTGAAGGAATTTCACGCAGAACAAGAAAAATTATTGCAACAAGCAGATTCTCTGTTGCCAGACCAATGCCCAAAGTGTGATTCCTATATTCATTCCAAGAAAGATAAAGGTTCAATGGTTAAAAATAGCGAATGCTTCACTTGTTTTACTGCGGAACAAAGCAAAAAGGTAATGGAAGCAGAAGATATGGTTGAGATTCAAAAAATGGAGGCTATTTCTACAATGGATTTATCTGATTATGAAGAATGGTTATTTGATGACGAAATCGGAAGAAGAAGCCTTTCAAGAATTTTGGCAAAATTCAAGGCTCAGGGACATGATTATAAACCTTGGCAAATTTCTATTGGAGCCTCTGCTTGGAGTAAGGATAATTTCAACAATACTTCATTGGAAGATACCAGATATTTAGTTGAAAGAGCGAAAATTCAAAATATTGTAGATTATATTCCTGAAAACCCTGATGGAATTGATAAAGTAATTGCTACTTTAAAGCAAGCAGAAGGGAAATTAGAATCTTTAACTCCAAAAGAAAAGAAAGAAATTCCTATTGCCATGCTTGGTGGAATTGCAGGATTATCAGTTCTTGTTCCTTACCTTATGAGGAAAAGGGTAAGGTGATTTAATTGTCAAACAACAATGAAATAGAAATTCCTGAAGATGCAGAAGTCATCTATCACGATGCCTTTTCTAAAAAGTGGCTTACTAAGGAAGAATGGGAGCAACAAATGTCTGAGAATCCTTATTATGATACTCTTTACGAGCAAATCATGGGAGATGGAGGAGATTTCTTTTTAATGTTTTTTGTAACTCAACACCCTGAAATTAGAAACCCCGGTTGGGAACATCTTATGGGGGTTTATGGATATTACATTGAAGATACTTATTTAGGAACATGGATTGAAGTTTTAGGAATTACATGGTATGGATATCCTGTAAAACCCATCAATAATATTGATGATTTAACAGAAGAGGCTGAATCCTATTTCCCAGAACTTTTAAGTCATTTGGATATCTTGCAAGAAGGGGCTAACCAAGGGAAATTTTATTATACTTATGCAGGAGATGTTATTAATTATCCAGATATGTTAAACGATGTTAGGTATGTTATTACTGAAAGAAAGCCTAAATCTAAATCTAACAAAATAGGAGGGATGTGATGTGGGCAACCTTTTACCAACAGACTATTCTGAATTTTATTCTTTTAAAGATGGTAAGTGGTATAATGCTGAAGATTTTATGATTGAATATACTGGAGCATTTAACAAATTTATGGATTGGGAATTTAGTGCTGAAAATGTATTTATTGTTGTAAGCAGTAAACTAACTTCCGATAAAAAATATTCTTTATTGGGTATTGAAGTTCAAATAATCTATGATAGTGTAGGAAATCCTGAATTTTTAGATATGGCTAACTTATATTTAATTGATGAATCCGATACCATTCCCGTTTTTAATCCTAAGGAAAACGATGCGGCTAAAAGATTACTTGGAGACCAAGACTTGCAAATGTTTCAATATGGCGATAGATTATGGATTGGAAAGGCAGATAAAATCTCAGAAGTCAAAAAAAGGATTATTAAAATATATGAGGGAAGTGTAAAGGGGATTGAGTTCTAATGTCTGGAGAAATTACTTATGCAAACATTTTGCCTAAAACTCTCCCTAAATATTATTATGATAATAAATGGCATACTCAAACCGAATTCCAAGAAGATAAAGATTGGGACATGGCGACAGGTTATGGAGTTTATGAAAAAAGGGTGAATTTAATTTTTAGTAGCCCTAACTTATACAAAAAAAGTAAAAAACATCAACTTTTTTGGGTTGTTTTCATGGTATATAAAAATGTAATGGTTATGTCTGAAATGGTTTACTTAAATAATGGGGCTTTTTCAACACACTTTTTGAATGAAGTAAGAAAAATGGTCAAAGACAATGTGGTTGTTAGAGAGGGCGGATTGCACACCTATTATGTAGGAGAGGTTAAAAATCAAAAGGCTTTGACAGGAAAAGCCATCCAAGCCATTAAAAAACCTGAGAGTCTTGCAAACTTTTTCACAGGATATAGGCAGAAGTAAAACAAAATCTTTAAGTATCAAAATAGATAACACTCTATTATGAACTTGGATTTAGCGATTCAAAACACGATTAAAAGAAGCCCTATGGAAAACGCCATGCATGGAGTTGTTTCTAATTTAGGGCAATCTTATGAATTACACGCTATCCCTAACACAGTTAGGTCGGCTGAACAAATCATGGGGCAAAAGGTAGGTGTAGCACACACCAACCCTCTTGCAAAGCCAACGGCAACCAATCAAAAGGTTGCTTGGATTGATGGAGTTCACCATGCAGATACTATGGTTCCTGCACCTATCACGATGAGTAGCAATGATATTCTTAGGAATACTCCTAAGTCGTATCCTTTTGAGGCTCCCATAGGGACAAACGCCATTCCTCAGGTAAAGGGGCTTGGTCAAATTAATTTGGCTCAAAGGAGAAAATTTTGAATCGTTATCTTTAAGTAGCAGAAAGTAAACATGGAATAATAGGTGAAACAAATGGAACTGATGGAAGATATTTATGATACAGGCATGGATGCTCTTGATACTGCAATGGATGCTCAATTCATTGGCGGTGTGGGTGGTATTATTGCTGGTGCAATGGTTGGAGGATTCTTATCTTCCGTATTAAGTTTTAGTGGAACTGTTGGAAGGTTTGCATCCTCTGGTGCTATTTTCCTTGCAGGTGCAGGTCTTTATGGATTCGGTCTATCTGGCAGAGTCGCAGAACCTGCTCTTAGAAGTCTTACTCAAGTAACTGGCGTTGTTGTCGGTGGTATTGGTCTTGGAAGGCTTCTTTCAGAGATTGGACTTCCTTCCTTTGGCCTCGGTGCTGAAGATATGATGGGTCTTCCTGATGCTGATGACGGCAGAGTCATTGGACAGGAATATACTGGCAGAACTGTCGGTCAAGCGGCTGAAGATGATGGTGATGCCAATCAAGGATATGTTTGGAATTGGAAAAATGCTGAAGAAGGCGTTCCAACTCTTGAAGAATCCAGACCCGAAAATTACAACCCTGCAAAAATGATGGATTCGGCTCCTTCGTGGGCTTCTGGTGCTTCCAGAGTTGCGAATCCTTGGGCAGTTGCTGAAAGAAATGATATCATGGCTCCCTCTTCTCCAATGGGTGGAGTTGACCAATGGTATGGCTCTGCTGAAGAAATGATGTTCTCCCCAAGAAAGGCTACACTCGGCAACATGGTTGCGGGTGCAGAAGGATTAGGGAGTGTAATTGGACAATAAGGTGAAAAAAATGTATGATAAAATGTGTTATTGGTTTTCAGGCAACAAAGGACAATGTGTAGCAGGTCTGCTTAGTGTAGTGGGTGGTCTTCACCTTATGCTAACGGAAGCACAACCTGTTCTCGGCTTCCTTCCAGCGTTCTCTATGAGCGTTGGTGGAATGACGGTAGGCGCACAACAACTCGTAGGTCTCGGTCTACTTGTTAGTGGTGTCTGTGTCGTTGGTGCTTGTAGGAATATGAGGTGAATGAAATGGATGTAATGAGAATTGTAATTGCGGCTTCTATGGTCGTAGTCGGTCTTACTACGGTAGGTTATGCAGGTATTGCAGGTTCTTGGGTCAACACAGACCTATTTACTCTTCCTGTCCTAAATCTAAACATCACTCCTCTTGCTCTGATGGGTCTTGTTCCGCTATCTCTTGGTGCAGGAATGCTCCTAAGCGGTGCTGACCTCCTAAGAGTTAGAGACGATGTTTACGGTCCTGCCCTTGTTTGAGGCTAACGGAAATATTATCAGAATCAATTAACCTTACTCCTTCGGGAGCGAGGATGCCCCTTGCCTTTAGTAGGTGAGGGGTTTTTTTAATTTATAAAACTTTAAATAGTCGTTAAGCGATTATTATTTATGGCTTTTTGGATTCACCCTGCTTGGAAAGATATTTTCTTAAAAGTAAGGGAAGAAATGAGTGATGAAGTTATTTACTATTATTTCAATAATTATCAAGGTCTAAATTTTAAACTTCCTCCTTTTGTAAAACCAATATACGATTCTTATTCTGTTAAAGAAATTGAAGATGATGTAGAGTTGGGAAATTATGCCAAACTCAAAATCCCCTTAGAAATAAAGAAGGAATGGTTTGATAAATATCTTTACAATAATCTTCCAATGAAGTTAGAGGAGGATGGGAGAGATAGAATTTCTGATTATTCAATATCTTTAAAGGAAATTCATTTGTATGATGTTTTTTTCCTTAGGGCTTTTAACAGTATGCTTTATGATGGCATGGAATATTTTTCTGGTGATGATGAAGAACTTGAAATGGTTACAGAAATAAAAATCAAAATGAATAACATCTGTGTTCAAGTTTGGGAAGAAAAATATGATAGGAAGTGGGATGGAATAAATCCTCATGTAAATTTAAGAATGCAGGATATATTATTGGTAGGATATTTTGGATATCCTGTTCCTTTTGATGATTATGAGGAGTGGTCTTGGATTAAGTTGCAATTCGTAAGGTATAAAACATGGGTGGAAGAAATTTATGATAACGATAGCCTTTCCAAAAAACTCCTATCTGATTTAACTCCTTATCAATGGTTCTCAACAATTTGGCAACCAAGAAAGATTTCAAAACCATTTATGAATTGGAATTCTTCTCCTTTTAATAAAACCTAAAGGTTTAAGTAGTAATAAATACAAACTATATAATAAGTCCTAAGGGACTACGATAAAATATTGAGGTGAACAAAATATGGCAATGAGAAGTCAAGTATATGAATGGGCAAACCTCGCTACTGTTGGAAATAACAGCACAATTAGGAGAGCGGCAAACTGCGCTCCTGTTGGGCTAACTTCTGGTAGGGAATATGATATCTTCATCGGCGGATTTGGTAACAACATTACTAAGCCAGCCGAGACCACCGCTACTCAGTTCGTGGTCATTGAAGATATTTCTTCTTCCCCTCAGAATGGTAGTGCGGTCCAAGTTAGAATTAACACAACGGATTACTTCCAAAATCCCGATGTAACAAAGCAAGATGGTATCCCCGGTCTCGCAAGCCCCTACCCTGTAGGTGCTGATTCCGCTGGGTCTCCAACTGGAACGAACTATGTTCTATCTTCCTTTAACCTATATCCTGATGTTTATGTCCTTCCGGGACAAACATGGGGTGTCCTTTACTCCTGTCAAACGGATGTAGAGGGCTCAAGTTCGTCAGGTGGTGGAACTACTGGTGTTGCTTGTTTCGTCAAGTATACCCTTTACGATGGTCCAGATGCACTAATTGCAAACAAACTATTGGAACTCGGTGTTACCGTCAACCCAAACAATGTTGATTGGTATAAGAGAACTCTGATTGAGCAAGCGTCTGCTCCTGCTACAAACGGAGGTGTTGCTTAATGGCAATGAGAAGTCAAGTCTATGAATGGGATGCAACCAGAAGTGGCTTTGGTGGAAGTGCAGTTGGTGCAGGAAACACTCTTGCTACCGCAAGACCTTACTCCATCTTCATTGGTGGCGTAGGTAACAACATCACCAAGCCAGCCGAGACCACCGCTACTCAGTTCGTGGTTATTGAAGACATTGGATGCACCGCAACCGATTTGTTTGTCGGAACATCTGTAACCAACTGGTTTAGTGGACCAAGAGCATACATCCAAGTAAGAATCAACACAACTGATTACTTCCTTGACCCAGACAACATCGGAAACGATGGTATTTCGGGAACTGCGGCTCCTTACCCAAGGACCATCAGCAACCAACCATCTTTCAACCTATACCCTGATGTATATGTCCTACCCGGTCAAACTTGGGATGCTCTTTACACCCACTACGAGGGTTCAACAACTGCTGGCACACACCAAGCATTCGTTAAGTATACCCTTTACGATGGTCCAGACGCTCTAATCGCTAACAAACTGTTGGAGATGGGCATTAGCGTCAACCCCGGCAATGTAGACTGGTATAAGAGAACTCTCATCAGCGGTGCTTCGGCAACCGTTTGAGGCTCTTAAAGAGGTTAGTTAAGATTCCAATAACCCTTGCTCCTTAGGGAGCAGGGTTTCCCCCTTTTGTTCTCATCTTCGGGTGGGTTCAGGAGGGGTTTTTTTTTATTTAAAATTTTAATAAGTATTAAATAGTCGTGCAACACTTTTAAACCTATGGGTGTTAGAATCCAAGCATGGGAATGGTCTAACTTAGGCTCTTCAACTTCAAGAAGCGTGAATGCAACGCCTCAAACTATTGATGCAGGTGCTTCTTATGATGTATTTACTGGAAGCGTAGGTAATCAAACCACGATTCCTGCCAAAGCAAAACCTAATGAATTTGTCGTTATTGAAGATATTGGAATTACTCCTACAAATCAAAGTTTTCTTCAAATTACTGTGAATACTACAGCATATTATCAAAACCCAGATGGCCTTCCTGCCGATGGCATTCCTGCATCAGCAAGCCCTTACCCTTGCGGTGCTTCTCCGTATTCAAATAATCAAGGAGGCACAGGCTCTTCTGTTTCTATGTCTTCATATAAATTAGACCCTCCTCTTTATATTTTGCCCGGACAAAAATTCTCTTTTGAATACAAGTCTATGCAAGGAATGTCGGGCGGTAAGGGTAATGAAGGAGGAACTGTAGGAGTTATGATTTTTTACACTCTTTATGACGGAGTAGATGCCATAATTGCTAATTCTTTACTTTCTCAAAATTTGCCCGTTAATCAAAACAATGTAGATTGGTATAAAATGAATGCTTTGGCTAACAATGTAGCCTCTTTAACAATGACAGGGGGAAGATAATATGGCAATGAGAAGTCAAGTATGGAATTGGGACCTTGCAAGAGGAAAGGGTTCAACCCAAACAGGGTCAATTAAAACTATTGTCCCACTTGCAGGTTTAACTTCAAGCGTAAATAAAGTTAATATAACTGGTATTGGTTTAGGATATTCTACAGGAATTACCACTACCACAGTAACTACAGGTAGTGGAAACGCAGTATTAACTTTAAATATCACAAGCGTAGGCGGTTCTGGAGACATCACTACTGTAGAAGTTGTAAATCCCGGAAGTGGATATGCTATTGGTGATACAGGCAGTATTGCAGGAGGAGATGGCAATGGAACTTATATTATTCCAGCCCCTCCTCTTACACCACCTAATGGTGGATTAGTTTCATTGGGATATGGTTTTGATTTTTCAACAGGAAATTATTCAGTAGCGGGTGGGAATGGTGATGCTACATTTAATGTTTCTTCCGTTACTGCCACAGGAGAGGTGAGTGGCACACCGAGCATCGTTTCAGGAGGTTCTGGATTTTCAGTAAGTAATATCATATATATTTCACCCGGCCCTCCTTATAATCTTTCAGCCGCTTATACAGTTACTGAAATTAATCCTATCTTTACTTCACAAGATACTAATGTAGTCCAATTAGGAGAATCCTTTTCAGTATTTATTGAAAAGGGAAATAAATTAAAGAATAAGCCTATGACTAAAGAATCACAATTTATTGTTGTTGAGAATTTTGGATGCACCCCCACATCCTTTTTCCCCGGAAATGCTCAAGGAGGAGGGACATGGGATTTAGAAGACTATAGAGGGAGTAAGATTAGAAATTCCTTAGGAGGTCCCAGAGCCTATATGCAATTCTATGTTAATACTACAGGATATTTTAAAGACCCTGATGGCGTTGCAAGAGATGGCATCCCCGGAAATGTAGCCCCTTATCCTTTAACAGAGCAATTCAATGCCTGTAGTGACAGAGTTCAAACTCCTGTTTACATCCTACCGACTCAAACTTGGGATTTAAGATTAACTTGTTATAATGACAATCAATCAGCAACAGGGCAAGAAACCTACATTCAAGTTACTGAACTTGGAAAACTTCAAGCCTTCTTTAAATACACGCTTTATGATGGTGTTGATTGCTTGATTGCTTTAAAATTGTTGGAACAAAACATTACGATTACTCCTGAAAATGTAGATACTTTCAAAAAGAACCTTTTCAGTCAAAATGTTCAGGTAGAGGCTTCTGAGCCAAATGAACAGTAAACTTTATATAGGTGAAGATACACACTATATATTGGACAGAGGAGGCACACAGGAGGCGTAAAAAACCTCCTGCCTCTGTTCCACGAATTCTTTAAATAGTCAAACTTAAATCATTTCATTATGGCAAGGATTGACTTATATCCTAATTTTTTACTTTATAAGTTAAGGGAAGATGCATTTCCGCCAATATGTTGGTTCAAAATAACTAATCTTAAAAAAATGCCTTTTATTAATTATTGGGAATTACCTTGGAATACTGTTAAATAGGTTTACTATTTATGATTGAATATGTTTGATATCATTATTCCAACATTTAAGACTCCTTTAAATTTGCTTAAAGGATGTTTAGACTCTGTTAAGGCTCAAACCTTTAAAGATTATCAAGTGTATATATGTGATGGCACTCCGCACGAATGGAAGAGATATGGAGACCTTCAAGAGTTATTTTCGCAGTATCCTGAATTTAAGGTTGTTAGACAAGAAGGTAAAGGAGTATCTCAAGCCAGAAATCAAATTATCAGAATGGGCTCAAATCCTTATGTTGCCTTTTTAGATAGTGATGACCAATGGAATTCTTTTTATTTGGAATCTATATTAGAAGAAGGAATCAAGAAATCAAGGCATGAATCTATAGGAATCTGGTTTACAGAAATAAAGGAAAAATATTATACCGTCCACCCCGTAGATTTGCTTACGATTGGAATGGAAGGAGTTGTAGGAGTAAGGACTGAGGTAGAATCAGTATTACAAAGTTATGATGTTTTAAATTTTATGCCTTTGGAATACCAATATTATTTTCATAAAATGTCTCCTCTTTGGTTTTCTGCAACGGTTATTTCAAGAGAGCAACTAATGAGGTCGGAATTGTTTGATGAGAAATTTACGATGGGGGAAGATACGAAACTTCTTTTAGAATTGGTTGATTTGGGAATCAAAAGTCAATTTTTACCTTTTGTAGGTTGTATTAGAAATTCTCATTCGGGACAATTAACAAAGCAACCTGCTAACAAGACTAATAGTTGGTTGGATGCTTATAATGAGTCTGTGGCTGAAATAAGAAAAGACCCCTATGAGCATATTCAAGAATTGCAAGGTTTAGATGAATCTCAAATTCCTATTATGTTGGCTTACATGACTCAAGGAAAACATAGAGGTTATTCTACCGTAGATTGTAAGCAAAAAATTGAATTAATGAATGAAGAAGATTACCTTTTGGAAACTCTTTAAGTAGGTGTATTCTTTATCATTAATTATGGAGTTAGAGGACATCCAGATTAAAAGCGACCTTGGTAGTTTTTATTTACCCACGAAAAAAATCGTAGATTTATATCACTACTTAGGTGATGAAAGAAAGAAGAATTCCGATATTAAAAAAAGTGCTTTAGAAGACTTTTTTGATGATGATTATCAAACTGAATATTTCAACTTAATGCCTATTAGAGTTCCTATTTATATGAAGTGTTTTTGGGATGTAGTGGAAAGAGATTATGAAATTGTTGGAATGACTAATTACGATGGGAAGCATCTTTATGAAACAAGTCCAGTCTCTTATGAATTTAATGTGGCATTAGGGCAAAAGGAAAGCCTTTTTATTGATTGCATGGTTTTCTTAAAATCAAAAAAGAACAATAGTAAACTTGCAGTTTATATTATGCCCTATAATGATGGCGAAAGTTATTACTTAGAAATGGAAATTTACTTTACGAAACACGGAACTAATTTTAAACAATTTTGGAATGAGGTTGAAGAATATTTCAAGACTTCAGGGCCTTTGAAGAATGCGATTTTTAATACTAAATGGGAGTTTGTAGAATATAACGAAATCGGATGGGAAGGTATTGTTTTAAGCCCCGATAAAAAGCACACTATTGAAAGGAATGTAATTAATTTTATCAAAAATATTGAAGATTATAAAAAAATGAGGTTGCCCACTTCCAGAGGTATTTTAATTAGTGGACCTCCCGGAACAGGTAAGACCTTGCTTTGTGAGACAATTATGAATGAGGCGAAATCAACTGTAATTTATGTAACAAGCGATAGTGTTGAAAAGGCAGGAGATATTAAGGAAATCTACAAGACTGCAAGGCTATTAGCACCTTCCATCGTGATTGTTGAAGATATTGACACATTAGGTGCTTTAGACAGAAGAGAGGGTGGTAATCATCCCCTATTAGGTGAATTCCTTAATTGTTTGAACGGTGTAGGAACTAACGAAGGAGTAATTACAATTGCTACTACGAATTATCCAAAACACTTAGATGTTGCTTTGGTTGACAGACCCGGAAGAATTGATTTAAGAATTGAATTAGGACTTCCAGAATCAGAACTAAGAGAGCATATTTTTAAGAAATATTTAAAAGAAATGAAGACTGAAAAAATGAATTACAAACTTATTGTTAAAAAATCAGAGGGTCTTTCAGGAGCCTATATTAGAGAGGTGGTGATGAGTGCATACCTTGATGCAAAGGAAATGAATGAGAAGATTACTCAAAAAAGATTAGAAGAATCTTTAGAATTAGTGGTTAAAATGAAACAAGGTGTGGATTCAAGCATTTCTATGCAAGACCATTATCACTTATAGGCAAATCTTTAAGTAATTGAAGGATTAAATCGGGATTATGGGTGGCTCTGAGCAAGAAATTTATTCAGAAATTTTAGCCGAGATGAAAAAAATCTCGGAAAATGTCATTTCAACAGAGTATTTAAAATCCGAATTGAAATATTTAAAATCAAATACAGATGCAAAGGTTATTGATTTAAAGGAAGATATTTCAGAATTAAAGATTGAATTTAAGGAAATTAGAACAGATTTTAATAGTATGGATAAAAATCTAATTGAATTTAAAAATGAAATGGCTCCCATCATTGATTTTAAGAAGCAAGTGCAAGCCCAAATCGTAAGATATTCTGCAATTGCATTTACTGCCCTTTTAGCAATGAGTATTGGCTTAGGGCAGGTGTGATAAATGGAAATTATTTCTTTTAAAAAATATCCTCTTTCATTAGGAATTCAAGGAAAAAATCAATTAAAATCTGCAAGAGGTGTTGTTTCGGGAGGCAGATGGGTCAATGTTAATCATGATGATTGGTCAAATCCCGAATGGGTTAAAGTAAGTTGCAGAGGAATCCTATACGATAGGGCTTTAGGAAGGGGAAGATACACAACATATAACTCAGATTTAGCAATTTTCACATATTATATTGACCCTGTTTGGGAAATGCCCGTATATGATTTACTGCCTATCTATTCTCCTCTTTTTGATACTGACAGAGAACCTGAAGGAAACTACAAAGATTTCAACGATTGGATTACTCTTGAACAGAATTTTGGATACATTCCTGAATTAGTCCTTCAAGAAATACCTATGGTCGCTATGGGGCAATTTGTTGCATTAGGGTTCTTAGGATATTACATGGGCAAGTTTACAGAAATTATGCCAAACTTTAAATAGTCGTAGGGTAATTCTAATTTATGGCTAATTTTAATTGGAAAACATTACTTGCAGTTGCCGTTGCCGTATATGTCGGATATTCTCAAAAAGATAAAATTAAATCTCTTATTGAAAGGAAAGATTCTGAGTATGTCCATTATGAAGTAGGTTCAAACAGAGTTCAAGATTATGGTTCTCTTGAAGACCCTGTTTCAATTGAATATATGTCTATGGGAAGAGCCGCTGGTCAAACTGCAAGCCAAGCAAATGAAGCCGTTTTAGCCATGTCTGTAGGTGCAGTTGGTCAAAATTATAACGGAAGGAGTTTTGGATTGTAGGTGGTTGAATGAATTTTCTAAGTATGCCTAAAAAATATTATGAGAGGGAAAAAAATCCTTTGCACCTTGCTGGTTATACAGTAGCCATTGGCATGATGGGAGTAGGTGTTTTAGAAACTATTGAAGGAATCTATTACTTTGTGAAAAAAGGCAGTAGCAATATGATTTTAGGGCCTTTAGGAGTTGTAGCAGGTGGCTACATGGCATATCTTTATTTGAGAGAGGCAAATCTTGTTGGCGGGTATTGAGGTGATTAAATGGTTGATTTCAAGGGCTTAAGAAAGAAATTAGAAGAATACGAGGCAGAAAATGACTCGGATTCAGATTTTGATGGAGAGTCTTCAGACCTTATCATGGGATTTATCCCTCCAGTTCCCGGATGGAAAAAGGAACTACAAGATACCTCAGTTTCTGTCCCTCTTTCAATAGGCTCAGGAATTTTGCTCTCTCTTGGGTTTGATTGGGTTAGGGGCAAGGGCGATAATCCTCAAATTTTTGAAGGGGTGTGGCAAAGTCTTGGAGTATTTACAGGAGCCCTCTTGTTTGGATACGGATTTGGAAAACTGAACAGAGGAACAGTTGCCCATGCAGAAGCAGAATATTATGAAAACATCATTAAGGATGCTGAAGAAGAAGTTAAGTCTGCTGAGGAAGGTAAAAAGGCTGAACAAGAAGCAAGAAACGATGCCGCACTTAATTTATTAACTAATCCAGATGCTTTTACTCCAAGCCCTATCGGAAGTGGAATTAGCGTCTTTGGAGAATACGGTTCTGCGATTGGACAGAATATGCTATCTTACAGATATTAAGATAAGTAAAAAACCTTAAGTAGTAAAAGAGGTTTATAAAACCTATGGTAGTTTATACAGGGTATTGCAGACCACTTAAACAAAAAGTGGAATTCTCTGTTTCAGAAGTCAATCCTGTAGAAACAAAGAGAGGGATTAAGTGGGCAGTTAAAGGCTATTATGATAATCACAAGATTTCAACTTTTGCATCCAAAGCCGATGCCGAACAACTTTTATCTCAAATGGATTCTGATGATGTAGAGGTTTTTGGAGCAGAGATTGCTTATGAAGAACCAAAGGGCGAAGTTAAAACGATGACAGGAAAGCCCCACACTCCAAGAACTCTTGAAGAAGATAAAGATATTACTCCTGAAGAAGCAAGAACCAAGACTCAATTAAAGGCTGACGACCCTTATGCAGACTTAGACCCTAAGTATATGACTAAGGATGGAAAGCCAGATATGAGGTATAAGGTTTGCAGAGATATCAAGGCTAAGATGATGTCTTCAGAATCTTTTGAATCCGAAACGGTAGAATCCGAAACGGTAGAAGCAGAAGCGGTGGAAGAATTTAACCTTGAAGAGTTTATGGCTGAATTAAAAGGTTATGAAAAAGTTAATTCTACTAAAATCAAAAGAAGATTATTAAATATGATACAGGAAATAAATGATAATAGCCTTCCCCATTTTTCTTATAAATTAGAACCTACTGCTGAAGAACTTCATAGTATTGAAGATATCCATTATGATGATATTTCAGGAACCTTGAAAATTTATACTACTACAAATGATGATGCGAAATCAAATAAAGAGGGACTTCTAAGACAATTCAATTTAGAATTTAAAAAAGGACTCATGGATTTAGAACAATGCATAGTTATCATTGAAGGTTTAAAGGGTTATTTTACAGGAGAAGAAAAATGGAGTGAAAATGCAGATGATGATTTTTATTATTGCCCCAAAGATTTGAAAGATGCGGAAAATGAATATTTTAGAGAAATTGTTCATGAAGTATTTGAAGATTATATGTCTTCTAAAGATACAGATGCTTTGAAGTTCATCAAAGAAAATAATTTTAGAGTGGGACTTTTAGAAACTGACTCTGGGGATTTGTATGATTTATCACATGAATTAAAAATGATTACTGATGAAGAAGAGGATGAGCCTATTTTTGCATTCATTCTTACACCTAATCAAAACGGTGAAAAAACCAACCTATTAGACTTTTTTGATTATTACAGAGCATGGGATGAAAAAGAGAGGGATGAAGATGAATTCTTTTTTAAGGGATTGAAAATGGATTTTTCACCATTAAATCCTGAAGTAGGTTTGGTTTCAATTGATATGTATGATGATGATGATGGGTATACATTTGAAATAGATTTTGATAAAAAATTAATTTACTTTAAAGGTTCATTTAATGAAATAGAAGATGAATACGATGAAGATGAAGATGAAGAGGAAGATGAGGGAGACCTTCTTGATATAGATGATGTTTTAGATGAAGGTCTTGCTATGACTTATAATGAATTAAATGAATTTGTAGATGGCATGATTGAAGAGGGCGAGGGGGGTGAACCTGCTTTCTTAAGCACTCAGTTTGTTTATGAAGATGGTGAGGTCGGAAAAACTGCAACTGTTATTAGTAAAGACGATAATGTTGAGTTTATCGGAACTGCAGTTCCTGAAATTCCGTTGACTTCTTATGAAGAGGAGGATGCAGAAGAATCTTTTGACGCAGAAACTTACCAAAAGGTATATACTGCCGAACCAGACAGAATCATGTTTGATGAGCATATCCCTCCTGAAATTTGGAACAGAATGGGTCCAGACCAGAAAGGCACTTACATCACGACAAGAGATGAAACTATGCTTATTGCTCCTTGTTGTGGAGTATCCAAGGCAGAGATTAGAGTTGATAGAGATGCAAATGAGGATTGCGAATCATGTTGCTGGATGGGTGATGATTTCCACCCCAGATGGTGGGCTGATAAGGAAAAACCTACCGTAACGATGGAAGCAGAAGAATTCAAGATGGATAGTTTATCGGGCAACACGGCTACAGTTCCTGTAGATATTTATTACAAGATGATGCTTGAAATTCCAGAAACGGTTTCTGCTGAAAAGACAGATGATGGCTTATCTGTAATTTTTGGCTTCCACGACCAAGATGTAGATTACATGGAGTTCCTTTTGGATACATATGACCCTCAATCAGAAGACTCTTCTCTCGTTCAAGGTGGTGAAGGTTATGAGGCTGAAACCTATGCCTCCACTCCTCTACCAAGAGGATGGGCAGAGGATGTAAGCGGATTTAGGGCTGAAACAATTGCTTCCAGAGATGCTGAAAGGTATGAATCAGAAAACTTTTATTCAGCCAGCCTTGAGAATTTCTATGCTAATGTTTTCTCTGGCTCTGATAAAGATTCCGCAACGACAGACTTTAATGGAGATGTTTTAGTTTCTGAGAATCCAGATGCTTTTGATAAAGATGAAGTTTCCAAGATGATGGCTGATTACGAGGCAGATACGCTTCAAGAATGGGGCGACCAAGAAATGATGACTCATGGAAAAAATGTTTCTTTTGAAAATTGGCTTCAGGAAGAAGTTGAATCACACGGAGATGTTGAATTCATGGATTGGGCAGAGCATGAAGAAGAAAGCCATGAGGACAGGTATGGTGCTGAAAACTTTGAAATAAAAGATGATGAAGTTTTGATAATTCATTGCCCTAAATGTAATTCGGTTTGTGATGAAATTGTTGATTTAGATTATTTGGAAGGTTATTATGTTTGTGAAGGATTTTATTTTAGAACCAAGGGTTGTGGATATGAATTTGATGTTTCAGAGGCCATTGCCTCTTTTGAATTGCAACTTGATATGTCGTCTTGGGAAGCAGAATCAAGACCCGAATCTTACATGGTAACTTCTGATGTTCACGAATTAAGTAAGGCTACCGATAAGTTAGAAGAACTTGCAGACCCTGCTAAGAAATATCCTGAATGGTGGAAGTCAAAACTAAGTGTTGCCACAGACCAAGCCGATAACTTGGCAGACTATCTTGAATATGCAAACGATTCAGGTGAATTAGATAGGCTACAAGCAGAAGGATTCAGAAGCAAGATGGAAACTTACAATAAACCTAAGTCTAAGAAAATGATTTGGGGTCTTTTGGGCATTGGCGTAGGAACTGCTTTGCTTGCACCGAACCAAATCAGAGAGTTGATTAAGAAATACAGGAAGTGATTTCTTGAAAGAAACTCCTTCATTCATGAATTGGGGCTTTGAACCTCAAGATGAAGAATTGTTTTTATACACAGTCTCTTATTTGGAAACGGAGGTATTTCCTTCCGAGATAAACACTACAATAAATGTTTTAACGAAGGAAGAATTATTAAATTCTTTTGGAAATCCTAACTACGAAAGAAAAGATGGAATGATTTCAAGTTATTATTATTATAATTATGATAAATTGTTAAGAACTGTTCAAACGCATTTAGAAATTTTAGAGAATCAAGAGGTTCAAGAAGTTTATACAAAGATAGAAGAAGTATTTAAAAATTTATCTAAATGGGTTGAGGAAGAGAAGTATATAAATGGAGAAATGGGTTATAACGAGGAGAGGGCAGAGGATTATTTTCAAGCACACTTTATAACTACAAAGAATTTTATTCATTTTTCTATTTCCGAATCATTTGAGTCTTGGAATTTGCAAGATGGGGCATTGACCGTAGTTATTTCCAGACTTAATCTTTAAATAGCAAAACCTCTTTAAAAAGGTTATGAGTAAGTATTCTGCAGAGGAAAAAGCAGGTAGAGATGCTTGGAGAGGTATGCTTGTTCCTGCAGTAGGTTCTATTGCTTTTTTTGCCACCTTAGTAGTCAATGTTATTAGAAATTATAAAAAACATGGTTGGCCTTCTAATGCATTTAAAAGAAGTGATTACATTTTAATGGCAATCCCTTTTGCAGTCATCGGTTTGGCAGTTTTTGAAGAAGTAGAAAACGGAGATACCGAAGGAGCAGAAGGAGTGATGGTTGATGGATAATCCTCCTGCATTTATAAATTGGCATCAAAACATCAAGCCTAATACTTCTGAGTATCTTGTTAATCACTATATTCAAGACCATGCAGATATTGGGTTTACTTCCAGAATTTATAACAAAGATTCAAGAAAATTCATTTATTTAACAGGTTCTAAAAAAGACTCGGATGGAATATTTATCATTCCGAATTTGTCTCAAGCAGTATTTGATGGATTTAAGACATTATTAATACAAATAATGGGACATATTGAACTTTGTATGGAAGATATTGGAGGAAATGAAGAATGGATTGAACACGCAGGATATGCAGATAGGCAAGAAACCGTAGATAACTATCAAGAGTTATTAGAATTATTGCCTAATTTGAACTCTTTTGATGATTTTTCAAAAAATTATAAAACACAAATAAATTTTAATTTTTGGGAATGGGAACTTTACTCAAATTTTAATATTAAAATAGATATTGAAAATGAAATATTTAAACTAATATTTGGAGATTCAAACGAAGGCGTGAGAGGAGAAGGCCTATTTATTTACCCTACAGAATCTATTTATAAGGAGGTTGCATAATGTCTTCATTTCCTTCATTTTTAAATTAGAATCTCTTACAGTTATAAAAAGGTGATACGATGACAAAAAAACCAGCATTTATGAATTGGCACGAAAACAAACCTTCTTTAAATTTAGAAAATGTTTATTTTAGAATAAGGACGAATATAGAATATTCCTCTGTAGATACTCAAGGGCCTTATTTTAAAAAAGGTCTGTGGAGTTATATAACTTGTATTAGACCTTATTTGAGAGATTCAATAGGCCATATAAACGATATTAGAGATGCGGACCCAGAACCAGATGATGCTGAATATGAAGTAAATTTAGGATATATTAGAACTTTACAGGCTTGTAAAGATTGGAATGATGTAAGAAGAGAATTTCCAAAAGGATTACAAATTGATGTAGGAGGTTCTGAATTTGATTTCTGGGTTTATGTAGGAATCAGAATTAATTGGGAAAAGGAAAGATTTTCCCTTTACAATAAATGGGATTATGAAGACGGACCTTATATTACTGAGATAGTAATTCAAAAAATAACTGAACAGATGATTAAGGAATAACATAAATATTAAATAGTCGTTTCAATAAATTAAACTCATGCCTTTTAAATCAAGGAAGCAATTTTACTACTTGATGAGAGAGCATCCTGATATTTGGAAGGAATGGGTCGCTAAATACGGCGTTAGAGGATTAGGAGTAGGCTCTAAATCTAAGTGGATGAACATTAATCCTCAAGAATATCTTGACAGAAGTTTTAAATCCAGAGAACAGTTTTTTTGGATGAGAAAAAACAAATCTGCAGAGTGGTTAAAAATCCTTGAAGAACAGGGATTGCCTGAAAGTTTAGGATTAGGCTCTGCTGATAAATGGATATCAAGAGGTTTTGAGGCTGAAGTCTTTGAAGCCTATAAACCGCCTCAAGCCGCCGTAAATAATGCGAAAAGAGGTTTGAAACTAAGAGAAAAATGGGGCAGAGGAGGCTTAAGCCCTGCTGAAGCCAAAAAACAAGGTATTGATTCTGGAGTTACAAGGGCTAAAAAGATTTCAAGTGGTTCTGTTTCAAGACATGATGTAAGAAGAATGTCGGCTTTTAACAGACACAGGAAGAATTACAATCCTTCTAAAAAGAAACCTGATGGAGGTCCTACTGCAGGAACAATTGCTTGGCTCTTATGGGGTGGAACTTCAGGCGTAGATTGGGCTAAGAAACTTTCAGCAACTATGAATGCTGAATCTTGGTCGGCAGAAGAAATCAAAACAAATCTTCCGCAACACAAAGTTAAAACCATTCAAGCAGGTGTTGAAATTATCACCAAAGATTTAAGAAAGCCTCAAATTGATATGTTTAATGAAAATTTCCTTAGAGGTCAATTGAAATCCTATCAAGATTTCCTTAACGGAATCAAAATAACTTCTGGAGAATTAGTCTTAGAAGAAATCTCATGGATTTTAAGTCCAAAGGCTGAAGAATTAGGCGAAAGAGCCTATCAAGCAAACAATGAAGAAATGGAACATTACTACATGGGTATGATATACGGATATGATTTCATTTTAGACTTATTCGGCGAATTCCCTGCAGATTTCCAAAGGGAAATGGCGGCTGAATCTATTGACATTGATATTGACTTTGAAGACGCAACCTTAACGAGGAAGGAGGTTAAAATGGCTATGTGGTATCCTTTAATCGTGGGCTTTATGGGAGGAACTTTAGCCAATATTGCTTCAAATTACTTTACTGTCTATTATCTCAAAAAAAGAGATATTATTTAAAGAGATTACCAACATTTAAGTAGGTAAAAATTTAAAATGAAGGTATGCCTCAGGAATCCAAAAAAGATGCTCAAGAGACTTATGGTGATTTGGAGATTGAAAATTGGGTGCAAAAAGACAGGGCTTGGGAGATGTTAGATGATTGGCAACAATACCTTCTTGCTTCAAGGCAGAATTATTTGCTGGACAGGCAAACATCCTTAGGATTGGATTATTTTAATAGCCCTAATCAATGGGATTCTATTTTTGAAAGAGAATGGGCAATTATTGAAGAAAGGATGAGTGCGGGCATAGGAGTTCCTGAAGAAATCTTATCTATATATGGGGAAGATTTTTTCCAAGATAAGGGTAAATTGCTTGAAGAGATTCAACAAATGATGCCTCATGCAAAAGAAGAAGTAGATTCTGAGAATTCTTATTATATATATCCAATTGAAGATTTTATTATGCTTTTCAATCAAGGAATTTTTAGAGACAAGGTATTTTTGATTGACCCACAGAGAAAGTGGAGGAAGAAGGTAGAAGAAATTATAAATACTTACGGATTTACTAATATTGAATGGATGACTATTAGGGGGGATAACTATCTCTTTGTCCAAGGATGATGTGGAATATTGGAATTCAATGGTTGATGATGGGACCAGATTTGTTTCAGCAAAATCCATGACTTTTTATATATTTTTAATAGCAATCATTGTTCAATTTATTTCTTTAATGATTACGCCTTCAAATCTTTTGATTTGGAATGCTTTAGGCTTCATTATTGCTACTAATTTAGGAGCAGTTCTTTTGGCGATTAAAGCCCAAATGTCTGCTGAAGAAATCTCTGATAAAACCTCAGCCGCATTTACTGCAGACTTTTACCATACTTTCCATATGATGACGAGCCTTAAAAGAAAAATGGCTGAAAAGGCAGAGGCTGATGGAAAAACATTAAGGCAAGAAATTGATGACTTAGGAGATGATATGTATGATGTTATTAGAGGCTATCTTGCTACTTATTCTCAACATAAATCTTATCAAGTAGAAACCATAGAAAAGATTCCTGTTGAATATGAAACAGTTGAAGAATTGTTTGAATAAATTTAAATAGTCGTTTAAGAGGGATATAACATGAAAAATAAATTAAGCAATATTTTGGATATGTTGCTTTTCTTCATGGTTTTGATATTTATTTCAACCATATACATCATTTCGCAATGGCCTTATACGCCCGGAGATGCTATTAGACAAGGTTCAAAGTTAGGCCCTTATGCTATCGCTATTGATTTAATTATTCTTGGTGTTTTAGTTTATCTGTGGTTTAGAAAAAAAGATAATGCAGAGTAAAGTTTTAAATAGTAGGAAGAGCAACAGAGAATATAGGAGTGTAATAAATGGCTAATCAAAATCCGCAACCTGAGATTTACACAACGAGGCACATTTTTGCTTCAGGAGTAGCCGCAGGAACTCAAAACATTAAAACTATCTATACTAATCAAAATTCTTCTGAAGAAGTTAGAATTTACTCTCTTTCAGTAAATTTTGTAAATTCGGGAACGGGAGCCGCTTCACCGGCTACTGATTTTTCTGTAAGAATTAAAATTGGAAACTCTTATGTTCCTTTCCAAGAATTTGATTTAGGGGTTGTTCAAGCCAGAGATGATAAGACTGTAACATTCCCGACCCCTATTTTGGTTCTTTTCCAACAACCTATTTCTGTTGAAGTAAATTGGAAAGGTGGAACAGGTCAAGCAACTACTCTTAACCCTGCTACTGATGTCAAGGTAAGCCTTAATGCAGAACTTTCACTTGCAGAAGTTTGCCTTCCAAATGGTCAGATGGGATTCCCAAGAGAAATTGACCAAGCAATTCCAAGGAGGCCTTTCTAATGGTAAATCAAGACCCTCAACCAGAAGTTTTTGAAACTGTCTTTAATGCAGTAGATGTAACCAACACGACTGTATTGCAAAATACTGTTTACACCTTACAAGGCCATAATGAGCAATTTAGGCTTTATGCTATTGGTTTTGATGTAGTAAATAATGGAGATAATGATTCCACGCCTGATTTCGTAGATTTTGACATTACTATCTCGGCAGGACCAAATAATATTCCTACGAATTCTTTTGACGGAGGATTTATCATTAGTTCCAGAGAAAAAATTGTCGCTTTGTCGTGTCCTGTTTTATTGAATTTCAAGCAACCTTTGCAAGTTAAGGTTGAGAATGTATCTACATCGGCAAGTTCTACGGATTACGATGTTATTGTAAGATTGATTGGTGAAACTTGTATTCTAAAAAGGTGATAAAAAATGGTAAATCAAAATCCGCAACCTGAGTTTTATACTACAAGACACGCATTTACGACTGCTGATACTATGGGCTCGGTAAAGGCTGTTCAAATCTATACGAACCAATCTTTTAATGAAGAAGTTAGAATTTATGGTTTAATGGTTACGGCAGTAGATGTAAACGGTAATGAATTAAATTATGCAGGTTCTGCAAATGTTAGGAATTTTGACATTTCTATTCAAGCAGGTCCTAACAGAATTCCATCTACTGCAATGGATGGTGGAAGAATTATTAGGGCTGAAGATAGAACTCTTGCTTTTTCTTCTCCGGTGCTTGTTTTGCACAGACAACCTCTTCAAGTATCTCTTGAATGGACTGGAGGCTCTGCACCTTCAGCGAATTTAACTTTTGTAATTACTTTGATTTCAGAGATGTATATCAGAGAAGCATAATTGCAAAATTTTAAATAGTAGCACGAACTTAGTTTAAATATGAGTTCGTTTAGCGACAAGAGAAGAGACATCAAGAGAGCCTATAGAAAGAAGGCTTTTCAAACCAATATGAGTGTCGTTAAGGATACTGTTGATAATGTTCCTGCCCCAGAGCATACTTATTCTACTCCATCACATTCACAAACATCTCCATTTAGAAAGGGAATTGACCCCCATACCTACATGACTGATGTAAGACCTGCGGTAGAGCATCTTGATTTTGCCAGAGCCGTAGATACTGCAAGATTCCCTTGGCATTTATATCCTAAGGGTGATTCAGCGAATGTAATTTCAAGGGCTAAATATGATTTTACTAATAAAACGGGTTCGGGAGGTTCTGATGATAGGATTGCAGATGATGAATATATGGATGTTTTAGTTCTCAATGTAGCAGATGTTTCTGGTAGCAACACTACAACCCCTACTGCAATCCCCGGCCCTGTTCCAAGTCCTGCAAACTTGACCCAGAGATTCGCAGACGGTTCTCAGACAGGCACAGGCAACCCTTCTTTCCCGAATCAAGGAGGAAACACTATTACAGGCGTTTCTGGAAGCGTAAACATCGGAGCCCCCGGCGAAATTTACAAAATTAAGTCTTTTGGGCATTCAGAAGTATCGCAATCCAATCAAAGCATCGGCGGTGGTTTCACAACGGCAGACCCTCTTAAATATCAAATTTGGGTTGATGGAGTTCTTTTCATGGAATGGCAGAATTTCCAATGGTCTCCTGTTACTCCTTTGCAATCTCAATGGAATTTCACTCAACCATTGACTGTTACTGAACAAGTTGTTTTTAGAATTATCAACCAAACAGGTCAAACTCTTGATACAGGAGATATGGAGATTTGTTTCAACGGTTGGTCAGAACAACTTTCAGGATATGTTGATGTTGCTTACCAACAATTAGAAAATAACTGAGGTTGATTAAATGGCTAACACTTACACAGGTTCGGATGCGGGTCAAGCAGGTTTGAATGTAACTGAAGTAGATGGTTCTCCAAATGTATTCGGAGTTACTAAAATTACAGTTTCAAACGGAACTCTTACTGATGATGGTAGCGGTTCTGTTACCATCACGACTGGAGGCGGAGGCGGAGGCGGAGTTGACTCTCTTTCTATGGGAACCACCGGTTTGACTCCTTCAACTGCCACCACAGGAGCAATAACCGTTGCAGGAACCCTTGTAGTAGCCAATGGTGGAACTGGAGCAACAACTGCTTCTGGTGCAAGAACCTCATTAGGTGCGGCGGCTTCTGGTGCTAACTCTGATATTACTTCTTTATCGGGATTGACAACTCCTTTATCTGTTGCTCAAGGAGGCACAGGTGCTAACACTCTAACAAACGGGGGAGTTTTGTTAGGCTCCGGAACAGGTGCTATCTCCGCTACCGCCGTTCTTACAAACGGACAACTTTTAATTGGTGATGGCACAGGAGACCCCACAGTTGCTACTCTTAGTGCAGGAACAGGCATTACTATTACGAATGGAGCAGGTTCAATCACAATTGATGCAGTCAACAACGGAACCGTAACTTCCGTTGGTTTAACTGAAACTGGTTCGGCTTTAACTATTACGGGTTCTCCTGTAACTAATTCGGGAACTATTAATATTGCAGGTGCAGGAACTTCATCACAAGTTATTTTAGGCGATTTAAGTCTTGGAACATTACCAAGTGGAACTGTAACGAGCGTTTCTGTAAATGGGAGCATGGATGAAACCGGAACCCCAACCGACCCCAATGTAGGGCTTAACTTTATAGCCATTGGTCCGGGTGTCCCCTCTCCCGGCGACCCGGGCGCACCTCCCGGCTTTGGTTTCGTTAAACCCCCTCCTGATGATACAGTATATAATCAATATGGATGGGTTCTTTTCCAAGCCGCAGACTTAGCGGGCGGAATCCCTCCACTCTATGTTCCTGCTTGGGCAGGGCCGTGATGCTTTAAATAGTAAGACACCGTATCACGAAATATGAGCGATAAAATTCCTGTGTATCTTGAGCCAAAGCATATTATTATGTTATTTGAAAATATTTCCACGAATTTTGATGCTAAGGGATATGAGGGGGCTAAGGCATTAGTCTCTATTTGTGATGCTTTTAAAACGGCTATTGAAAAAATTGCTACTGAATAGGTAATTTTAAATAGCGGAAACTCCAAAGATTTCATATGGCTGAGGCTATTAAGTATTCTTTGTATCAGCCGAACAGGGCTATGATTGGCAGAATTGTCAATATTCACAACAAAATGTTTAAAAGCCAGCAGAATTATCAATACTATTCAAATTTCTTAAACAAGAAAAATCATCCTCTCTATATTGCATTAAGTGAGAGAGATAACATCTTAGGTTTTGTTGCGGCAAGGCCTGATTGGAAGGCTTCAAAAATGACGATGGCTTCATTAGGAGTAGGTTCAAGAGGCGAACCTATTGCAAACGCTCTTATTAAAAGAGTTATTTCAGATGTTAAAAAGGGAGGTTTTAAAACTCTAACAATGACTGTAAGGGCTTCAAGTAAAGATACTATCAATTATTGTAAAGGATTAGGTTTTGATGCAGTTATTGCTGGAGAATATAAAGATGGTGAGGAAAAGATAACCTTGACTTGGACAAATCCTGATGGTGAGAAAACCTTAAAAGACCCTTATAAACAAATTTTCAAGATTAGGAAATTGCCAGAAAAGCAACCAGAAAAAGGAGTTTTCAAATTAAGAAAGGCTAATTCAAAGGATATTTCTGCTATTTTATCTATGCATAATGAATTCCTTCAAAAGAAAAGAGATTACAGTTATTTTTCTTCAAAATTAAATTTACAATATGGAGTTTTCTTGGTTGCCGAAGATTCAGAGGGTCAAGTAGCAGGATATATCGTTTGCAGACCTGAAACGAAACCTAAATTAGATAGGAAACCGAGAATTTTGAATTTCATCAGTTTAGGAGTTGGTAATCAATACAGAAAATGGGGAATCGGTCAAGCATTAGTTGAAGGAATGATTCAAGAAGCCAAAAAAATTCCAAACATTGAATATATTTACGGTCATGTAAGAGAATCTAATTTAGGAGCCCTAAGACTTTATAGGAAAACAGGCTTTAAATTGAAAAAGGTCGGAAGATATAAAGACACAGATGAAATTAAATATGAACTTTTCAAAAGAATTAGACCTCCTTCCATAGAACCTTATTGGAATAAATACAAAGAGCCTATTTTGTGGACAGGTTTTGGATTAACGCTTCATGAGATTGTTCACGCATTAAGAGAATATTGAGGTGAAGTTATGAATTTGCAAGAACTTATAAATAAATTAAGAGAACTTATTCAGGAAGATTATGCAAATAAAAATAGAATAAATACAAACAACCTTTTACTATATATTCAAGAAATTAAAAAAAAAGAGCCTAATGAATATCTTAGCGATATCTTAGAAAATAGAAATAAAGAAAAAAATATTTATATAGATTTTTCCTTAACAGATGATTATAAAGACTATGACTATGTTTTTTTTAGTAATTGGTCTAAATGCGAAGGTAATGAAATAAGTGTATCTTTTATTACACTTTCAAATGAAATCATAGTAAAACCACATATAAACCAATTATATTTAGAGGAAGATAAATTTGAGGAAATTGAAGATTTTATTGATAATGAATGGCCTCTAAAATACATATTATTTGATGAAAAATTATTTAATCAATTTATAAATCCATATGAAACAGAATTTTTAAATTGGAAATTAAGTCCTTGGGAGATGAAATCATGACAAGGTTAGATGATGATGTTCAAGAGGCTATTGCACAAATGAAAGGATTTATGAAATCACCAAAGAGTTTTTTGTTCTCTTTCGTTTTCAGTTCTAAAGGTTTGTTTAACCCACATAGAAACCCATTCATAAAGTTGAGCAGTATATTGGTCGCAACCCCATTTTTCAACCAATTCTCCCATTAAGCCATCATACTTTTTAATAGACCCTTGAGATACCGTCAAAATGATATTTCCCGGACAATTTACTTCAATTTCTTCTCCTGAAAACGGGTCAACCTTTTTATCAACAACGGTTCTGCATTTCCCATTGATAGGAGGTCTTCTATATGATTCTCCACATTTCGTGCATCTTACCTTTTGTTGTCCAAAAGCCCTCAAATTTCCTCTCATGTCTCTAATCAAGTGCCTATCAATCAATTTGCTTGATTGTTCCATATTATCTACTGAATGAAGCGTGTTTCCAAGAGCAAACTGAACCATTGTTTTCTGCCTCATGGAATCTAATGTGTTATAAGGGTTGTTTTTAGGACCTTCTGAGCAATCTTTTGTTCCGTGTGTATATCCGAAGCCTCTAATCTCTTCAGGAGTCCCTAACACCGTTTCTACAGTCTTAATTCCTGCATTGAAAACTTCCTTAGGATTTGGTGTTGATTGACTCAACTCATAAAACTCCACAGGATATCTCCAATTAATATCTACATTAAGGGCTTCTTTATCAATTTCACTTGGATTCAACTTCGTAGTTAAAATCAAAGGAGCATCCATTTGACCACCTCTGGTCGTGGACAAGAAGGATTTGCTAAAATTCATCAATCCGTCAAGCAAAAGAAGAATGCAATCAATATCGCCATCACAATTTCTTCTTTTTCCTGCGTGGAAAAACGGATGACCGTAATGGCCTTTAATATCTGCTACTCCAATCAACCTACAAAGAATGGCTCCTGATGTGTGAGGTGCAAGACCCATGCACATAACACCAAACAAATCTTCAACCGTTTCGCATTGGTAAAAAGGTTCCAAGTCATATAACTTCACAAGCATTTGGTCAATATAATGTGTTGCTTTTAACATAATTTCTGCACAATTCTTAGAAACTACAATATCTTGAGGGTATAATTCTACTACTTGGTCTGGAGAATCCACAGCATAACCTAATTCTTGGGCTTTTTGAGCAGATAAACCTATCTCAGAGGGCTTGAAATGCGTCATGGTGATGTCTACCATATCAAACCTAATTGTCCCGTCTCTAAACACCGAGATATCGTTTTCATATCTTATAATTCCTTTCACAAGATTTTCTGGACACTTTTCAGCCGAAGTCATCCCCTTGGTTCCCTTTACAGGATAATCGTTATAAATGCCAACCTTTGCCTTTGCATCTTTCCATAATTGATTAATATCGTGCTTTTTAAACTCGGTTTCAATAAATTTAGTATTTTCACCACAATGAACGCCTAAATGAGTTTGGGCATCACAAACCTTACAATGTCTAATCCCCATTTCAGATTTCGTTTCTTTTTTAATAGCATCGGTAATTTTCCTTTGATTACCTACATCATGACCAAGCGGGAATAGAGTATGGATTGCTGGCTTCATTTCTCTTAATTTAGCCCCTTCAGGCTTACCCATTCTTGCACCAATCCTATAAGTTACTTTAGGTTTAATTTCATAATCTGCAACTGCATTTAAAAATTCCAATGCAGAAGGATAAGTGTCCATATTGATTCTAATCATTTTCAAAATGTTTTTCAAATTATGAATCACAACAGAAGCAGAATCTCCAACCATGAAATAATCTCCTTTAATCTTTTCAACATCAACATTTAACTTATATGCCGTTTCAAGATGCATTGGATGAATTTCCACTTTATCTCCACACACCGATATCGTGAGTGTTTTGCAAAAGTCATAAAAATCCCTTGCTGAAACATCTGTAAGATTCGCAACATATTCTGGAGCCATAGCCACCCCTAAATCTTTACAATGCTGAACTGCCTCTATAAAAGATTGAGGATACTCAGGAACTAATTGCTCATGCCACTCTTTAACATAGGGTGAGGGCATGATTGCATGGTTATTTTCAAGGAATTCTCCTACAGGAACCAACAACTCTCCTAAATCCCATACCTTAGCAATAGGCCAGTCAACATCAATAGGCATTCCATCTGGTAATTCTTCGGAATCTACGATTCTTTTTGCAGAACCATCTTTGAATTGCACATAAGGACCTTCAATAGTAGAACAAGGTGTTACTACTGTTCCTTTGCCCGGTCTTTCATATTTCATTTGAGTTCCAATAATAATAAAGCCTGAAAGAGCCTTCATGGTTGCAGGATGCACAGAGGTAGTCGCCAATCCAGACAACCTTCCTCTACCATATCTTAACCTAAATCCTCCTTCTTGCATAGGCATTCCAAAAATAGGCCTTCCAGCGAGAACATCACTAATAAATTTGTCGGAAGGTTTGATTTCGTTTTTAGAATCCGATTTCTTATTAGAAACGAACTCTTTAAGCCAATCCCAACCATCAAGCCCTAATTGTGAAACATATTTTAGAATTTTCGGTGCTTTAAGAACCAATCCTTCGCACATCACCAGAACCGCACCTTCCCTAACCTTGTTAGTAGGAACTCTTGGCAAATCTCTTTGTCCAGATACTTCATTACCAACTCCTTCTCCGTCAATATAAACAGGACAATTCTTAGCAATAATTTCCAATTGAGGGTTAGAAGGTCTGAATTGAAGACCTCTTGCATAAGCAGATACTTCTTCTTTATATCTTTCTATTTCGTTGGAGGTGACAATTGATTTAGATAACTTGAAATTTCTTCTTACAATGTCTGCAATAAGCACAGAAAGTGCTTGACCTGTTCCTCCTGCAGACCTTACAGGACCTGCATATGAAATAGAGATGCATTTTGTTCCGTCTTGATTAGAAATAATCCTTGCAGAGGCTACTCCTTCAAGAGGGGCTACCAAGATTCCCTCGGTCAAAACCGCCAATCCTGCACAAACCCCGTGATAGATTGAAAGAGCAATTTTATCGTCATTTTCAAATTTTTCAACCGTTTCAAATTTTTCAAGCGTTTCTTTCCAATTCGGTATGTTGGTATAAGCCATGTCAAAACCTGCACCTTTGCACGAAAGACACTCTTTTTCTCTCCAACCTGATTTGGTGTATCCTTGGCCTTTGCAAGCAGGACACTTTTCAAGAGCCCCGAATAAATAAGACTCTGCAGAAACAATCTTTCCGATTTCCAAAGCAACTAATTCTCTGTTTCCATCGTGTAATTTAGTGAGTTCTCTGATTTGAGAAGCCGTATCTCTTGGGTGCAAGAAGTTAAGCAGTTTTTGAGTTCTGTCTGCAAGGTCGTGTGCTTGAGGGATTTCAACAAAATCCTTTGGGTCGTGTCCTTGCTTTCTTGCTAAATTCGCAAAAGCGTATTCTTCATCACATTTATCTTGAAGAATTTTAGCATAATCTGAATACTGCATGATTACTATGAAATATGATACCTATATAAGGTTTCATCAATTATACCAATCGTGGATTCTCTTACTGCCAATCATAATGGCAGAAGCCCATAGACCAATAAATAGTCCAAGGTGTTCGTCAACGGTATATGCATAAATAGAACCCAAAATGGAAGCCATGCTGAATCCAAAGCCAATCTTATCAATATTTTGCTTCATGAATAGGGGTTGTTATAATACCTATATAAATATTATCAATAAACCCACTCAAAAACAAAATTATGGTCAACGACCTCATCAATGTGTCCTGCTTCAAAGACCTTTTTCCAGAATCCTTGAGATGTTTCGTTATAATCAGTAATGATTTGATGCTTGGGAAAATGATTTCTAACCTCTTCCATCATTTGCATACCTCTGCCCTCGCCTCTTGCTTCGGGGTGAACCCAGACATTAGCCATATGAATAACGCCTTCTTTTTCAATGCACCATGCAATACAGTCGCCGCCATCGTAATTCGTGATGGTCTTGAATTTAGGATTTGGATAAAATTGTCCCATATTATCACCTATGAGGCCTGTAGTATTTAAACATTTATCGGAACGACATATTTATATGTGTGTGTATAATCCCACAACTATGCTTGGATATGCTTGTATCAACATGGAACTAAGAGAGCAGAAGGTTTTTACCAACAGAACTCTCAGAAAGGCTACTCTTCTTAAAGAAGGCTACGGCTACCTTTCAGAACTTATTATTGCAAACCTTACAGACCTTAAAACTATTCTTCAATGGAATGAAGTAAACAATCTTAGATTTATGAGGATTTCTTCAGGGATTTTCCCTTTTTGGTCGCATCCAGAATTAGGCTATGAGTTGGAAGATTTGCCTAATGGTGATGTAATCATTAGCCTTCTCGCAGAAATTGGCTCTTATGCTACTGCAAACAATCACAGACTTACTACACACCCCGGCCCTTTCAATGTTCTTGCATCTCCCAACCCAGATGTAGTTCACAAGGCTTTGCTTGACCTTGAGTGTCATTCCAAGATGTTTGATTACATGGGTTTTGAACCTTCTGTTTACAACAAGATTAACATCCATGTTGGTGGTGCTTACGGAGAACCCGATGCCGCACTTGCAAGGTTTTGTTTTAACTTTAAACTACTTAGTCCTAATGCTCAAGCAAGGCTTACAGTTGAGAATGATGACAGAATGAATCTTTTTTCCACTTATGATTTGTATTATGGCGTTTATGAAAAGATTGGCATCCCTATTGTTTTTGATTATCATCATCACATTTTCAAGACGGGTGATATGTCTAAGCAAGAGGCTTTAGAAATGGCTATGGCTACATGGCCTGAGGGCATTACTCCTGTGGTTCATTATTCAGAGTCTAAATCTCTCCATGAGGGTGGAGAAGTGCCTACTCCTGCCCATTCAGACCTTACTTATGGTCCTGTTAATACTTATGGTAATAATATAGACATCATGGTTGAAGCGAAGCACAAGGAAAAGGCTTTGGTTACGCTTACTGTTTTGTGAAAGGGTCTTGATTCCAATTCATAATCAGTAATTCTCCTATCAAGCAATCTGGGGATGTTAGAACTATCCGATATTTCTAAATCAAAAAATTGCATTTTAATCCTTCCTACAAGAGCCTTGAGCATAAGGTTTTGGACCTACATAAGTATATCCATCCCAACAAGGTCCTTGAGTTCCGATTTTATATTCGGCTCTGTATTTTGCAACCTTTTTAGCAATGTCTTTAGGTTGTTTGGAAAACTGCTTACCTGCTTTTTTAGCCTGTCTTTTAGCGGCTGAGGTTCTTTTATATTCTTTGTCAGTTAAAGCCTTAATTGCCTTTTCTGGAAGATATCTTTCTCCCGTTACAAAGGATTTCTTACCCGATTTAGTTCTCCATTTTTGGTCTCCCCAATTTTTCAAATCCTTTTGAGCCTTGGTTCTTTTTGAAGACTTATATGGTTTTTTACCTTTCTTCTTCATAGCGGCTTCATATTCTTTTGTTAATAATTGAGATTTTCTGGCAGACCATTGACCTGATTTAGTTCCATGCGTATCTCCTTTTTTAATGCTTTTTAACAATCTTAGCCTTACCTTAGCACCTTCTTTACCATAGGTTTTTTCATATTTCTTCAATTTAGCGGCATCAGATTCCGCACCAAATAAATCAAAATCTTTATTTTTACCAATTAAAGCGAATAAGGCTACTCCTGTCAATAAAACAGGAATTTTTTTATCAATGTTCATGACCGCCGCCTCTGGGGTTATCTGGTTTAGTTTTAAGATAAGCCGCAGGAGGCAAGTAAATAACAGGGCTCTCAGGGTCGTTTGTGTAAGAAGCCCTAATCAAAGTTAAATCTCCTTCTTCATAAACGAATTTTAATTCAATAGAGCCTTCAACATATCTTACTCTTTCTTCTTTTATATCGTCTCCTAAATCTTGCATTCCTTGAGATTCTCCTCCATATACTCCATCATGGAGGAATTGAATGCAAAAAGCAGTAAGTTTATCAAGTTCTTCAATCAAATGGTCAATCTCATCATGTTCTTCATGATTAAAGACTTCAGTTTCTAAAAAAAAATCTTCGCTTTCCCATCTTTCTCCAAAATCCTTCCCAAATCTTGGCTCATCATCTACATCATCAATATCCATCATTTCAATGAAATTGATATAATCTCCGGCAAGAATATTTGAAACCAAAGAGTTCCTAAGCAAAACAATGACTTGACCAAAAATTTTACTTCTATTGCCCTCATCGTAATAATGCTCAAGAGCCCCTGTTCCATAGGAAGACAATTCATATCCTGCAATATTTCTTGCAGTTTTTCTTACTCCCTCAGGGTTTCTTTTGGAATGATACCATCCTAATTGACCGTTTTGACTTTCTTTCATAAAATGGTTGATTAAAGTCCAACCCAATTTGTTGATTTCATAAGGTCTGGCACAGACTCTGCAATCTTCTGTAAATGCATCATATTCTTGACCTTCTTCTTCATCTTCTTCATCATCATCATCATCGGCTTTGAAATAATCTTCATCTACTTTTTGATTAAATAAATCATCTTTGACTCTCCTTCTCCTTCTTCTGGAAGGTCTTGCAAAGTCATCATTTGAAGGTCTGGTAGGCTTCAAAGGCATAGGATGGTCGTCTTGTTTTCTATCCATAACTAATGCTCCAATAAGCAAAAGTGGGACTGCTACAAGGCCTAAATCTTTTAAATTAAATGAAGCCATAGTCAAGAATTAACTTTTTGATACTTAAAACCTTTCATCTCTTAAGTTATACTCAAAATCAATTTCCAAAGGTCCTGAAGGAGGATAAGCCAAAGGTTCATCCTTAACGAAAAAGATTTGGAACAAACCTGTTGCTACTCTATCACCCATATTAGGGACTGATATTAAACCTAATTCTCTCATCATATGATTATCATCAATTCCGTAATTAACATAATCATACAACTTAACTTGATACCTACTTAAAATATTCTCAAGAGGTGTAACCAGCATATTTCCATCAGCATCTACTCTTCCTTCAAATATAGCATCTGCTAACACATCATCGTTGCCTAAAAACCTTTCTGCCAAAACCTCATTAACTTGAATAGGAATTTCCAAGATATCTCTCAAATAGGATACAATCTCATCTTTATAGAATTCTCCAACTTCTTCTTCGGGTAAGGTGCTTTGAAATTCATCAAAATCAATTTGCCACCAAATATCTGGTGCATCAGGAGACCTAATAGAGCCATCATCTTCAATATGTTGTCCTTGGATTCCTCCATCTAAGCCTACGATATGTCCGTAAATAACCATGCTGTGGGTGTAAAGAGGATAAGCATTCAATTTCCAGAAAACACCTTCTTTAACAATGATTGGATTTCCATCAACCGTTTGCCTCGCCATTGTTCTAACTGTTGTTTTTGCCATTTTTGCAGACTTGGTTGCGGAATTACCTTGAGACATATAAGTAATAAAATCAATCATCTTTTCAGCAGTTGATTTAATAATGGTTAGTTTTCCTTTTTCCATCTTTGTTCTAATTCCTAAAAGTTTCATAACTTTGTGAATCGTTCTTCTGGATGTCTTGGCAATCTGTGCGGCTTTCATGATTCCTAATTGGTCATCAATCATCATTTTAATGGCTAATAAAGCCCTTTGTTGTGCCGCAGGATTGATAGCCATACTGTAAATGAATCTAAACACCTATTTAATGCTATCTTTATTTTATGAGGGCTCCTATTTTTCAAAAAGTGAATCAAAAGAATCATCCCAATGTGGATTGGTCTTTCTTCTCGCTTGAGTCTTAGATTTTGTTGTTTTCTTCGGTTTAACTTTCTTTTTCTTAAGGAAAGGCGTTTCCCAGAAATTCATAAATGGATATTGTTGAATTGGAAGAATAAAGAATCCCTTAGGAATGAAACTTAAGATATTTACTCTTGTAAATTCTCTGTATAATTTGGGTTTAGGGTTATTAAAATCATAAATTGCATTTCTTATGTTTGCATCATCAATTTCTGCCAAACCGTTATGTGTTTCTCCCCACACAGGCCCAAACCCAAAAATTTTACTCACTTTTTTCGCCCAAGATAAAACAGAATTATGAGGAACGGATTCGGGATTTCTTTTCCATGCAGAGCAAAACAATGTTAAATCATAAGCAGTAGTTTTAGTATTTTTCAAATATAAATTATTTGCTGGATTATTTGCAATTTCTATGGCAGTTAAATTATCAAAATCTTCCATAGTAAACCAATCATCTTTATAATTTAAGTAAACTTGAACATCTCTATCAATCTCTTTAATATAGTCTGGAGGCAACCAAGAATTTAATTTAGGAATCATATCCAGCAATTTAGGATTAATGATAACTTCTTGAGTTGCCCAATTTATTTCGCCCATAGTATCACTCACTAAAAGATTCATAAAGATTAGCCAATATCTCATCTTTACTCTTCATAAGTTAAAAATAAAGGTTTTGCTATTTAAAATCTTTCATCACAGATTCCTACTTTACCAAGGTTGTGTGAAATTAAATTATGTAGTTTAAAAGACCCATTTGGATTGACTACGACTCCTTTGCAGAATAGGGCAAAGTATGTTTTTTCAAACACATATTCCATCATGGCTTCAACGGGGTCTTCCCCCCTATCTTCCCATGCACCATGAATTATTTTAAGAACTTCAAACCTTTGGTCCCAAGGCAACTGTGTAATTCCTTCAACAAATCTTGGATAATAAGAAGACCTAAGATACTGCCAAGTTTCCAAAGCCTCCATAGTTTCATTGGACAAATTGCTCACCTCCTTCAACTTTTCCAATCCAATCTTCATTTACAATCATAGGGCCATCATTAAATTTCGTAATTGCACCGCTTCTAATCAAAATATCTAATTGATTATTTGTCATTTTAACATGAGATTTTAATTCTTTAATGTTATCAGCCATTGGACACTTTGCAACTAATTGCTTGTAAATCTCAATAATTTCAGGCGTGATTCCTTCAATCATAGCCGTAAGTGGGAATTCTTCTGTAAGAGTTTGAAGGCTTAATTCAAAAATATCTCTTGCCTCACAAAGATGATGCCAAGTAATTCTTTCATCTCCTTGTAGTCTTGCAAAAGCCCTTACCAGATTAGCGAATTCTTGATATTTCCTATTATCTGTAGCCGTTCTAATGCAGAAAGCATTTTGAAATTGAGGTCTTGCTTCAATTTCATCATAAGTGCTATTGATTCTGGGAATATAATCTCTAAGCAAAGGTTTCATTTTTGAAACATACCTTAAATATTCTCTAAAGAACGCTCTCCATACCTCAAGGCTTTCTTTCACAGATTCTTTTTTGAAGTCTCCATCCATTGAAGAAATAATCGCATTTCTAATTTCTTGAACTGCAGAATCTCCGCTTAAAGAAAGTTGTGTGAAAATAAGCGTCAATCTTGAAATAATTTGGAAGGTGTATTGACCAAAAGCATCAAGCATGACTTTTTTATCGTGTTTATCTTCATCATAATAATGCGGAGGATTACCCATAAACATCAAATTAAGAACCGTTTGCCTTTGAACATCTAATGCTCCTTTCTGCATTTCAATTTTCCCATTTGCCATCATATTCATTAATTCACCAAATGTATCATCATTCCATGTTTGAAATTCAGAAACGGCTACTCTTTCATGATTCATCTTAGGAAGCAATCCAATTTCAATAGCATTCAAATCATCTCCAGACATTGCACCAAACAATCCCGGAATGGTAGCCATTTTTCCAGAACCTGCCATTCTGCAAGGAACTAACTTTTGAATTACATTCTCAACCAAGTGGTCTTTACCTTCTCCATGTGAAGAAACGATGCCTATGTGAATCATATCTTGTTTTTGTAGAGGATTCAGGCAATAAAGCAATACTGCTTTTTTCAAAAAATCTTTAGCAAACAATTCAGCCCAAAGAGTATCATCTCTCATCATTAATTCCATAGGCGTAGTATTATGCTTTTTGCATAATGATTTAAACATAATAAATTGCCCATCGTTTAATTGAGATTCTTTCAAACCCTCATCAATCCTTACTTTTGAACAAAGCCAAACTCTTTTCTTTCCATAATTAATAAACTTTCCCTTCAACTCAACTCTTTTACCTTGTTTTTGGCTTTTTGTTAAAATCTTAAGAAAGTTCGTCATCTCTTCTTTTTCCATAGCCCCTTCTAAATACACTTCTTCAGCATTATGAACTACACAAGGAATAGAATACTCTCCATCGGAAACTGTGAAATCAATTATTAGCCTTCCGCCACCTGCTTTTTCATTAACAATGCCTTTGGTATTAATCTTGATACAGAATCCAGAACCTTCCACTTCATCTGCGAAAAGCATTTGATTATACACTTCTTCTAACGAAGTAGAGATTACTTCAAAACTGTTTGAGCATGATTTAACATACTCATACAACTCTTTAGCAATAGGCTCCATGCTCACCCATCATTATGATACCTATATAAAAATGACCTGCACGATTGAGAGAGAGGTTTTAAGTATCGGAATGAGGAGTATCTGGAGGTAAGAGGGCTTTATCATGTTAAAGGTGCAGGAGGGTGAAAAATGAATATGGAGGATTTCCAAAAACAATTGAAGGCTTTGGGAGAAAAATGGGGAACTCCTTATAGAGGATTATTCACGGCTGTTTCTGACAAGTGGTGGATTGACATATACAAGAATGGATTGAAAGAAGAAATTAAGAAGTTGGAATCTAAATCGGTTCCTTTTTATGAAATATTTTTAAAACCGAGATTAATTGGTAAAACTTATTTGATTTATCAAAATGTTTATCCCGCTCCTCATAGACTTTATACATTGATTGGTTTGCTTCAATCTTCTAAAATAGATTTTGACAATTTTCAGTATTGTTACTTGGTTGCTGATGATATGGGCGATATGCTCATAGGCGAAAGTGGAATAAATTTCTCTAATAAGCCTAATTTGAAAGGCAAGTATCCTGTAGTTACAGAAGAATATAAGGAAAACCAAAAAAAATCCTTCTTAGACGAGGTTTTCGTAGGTAAGATATGGACACAATCTAAGGGAGGGCTTACCGCCCTTGATGTATCGTATTTGATTGGAAATTCGGATTCAATATTTATGAATTGGGATTCTAATCCCTTGGAGGGTGAAAAATGAGTAAAATTAGAATACCTGAAAAAGAAGGGTTGATTATAAAACTGATTGAAAAATACGGTAAAGAGAAATTTTCAATTGATTTGCAAAGTGATAAACCTCCTTTTTTAGATTATTATTCTTTAAATACAAAAATAATTACTAACGACATTGAGAGAATGTCTTATATGGGCGTTGATTTTATAACTTTTATGACTCAATTGAACAGAAAGGATGCTGGCATCCCTTACATTTCATATAAGATATCTCCTTCTGGAGAAGTAAGTTTAAATGGAATTTTGACTGCTCCTTCAACTACTTGTGATGATAGGGAAGGTTTGCTTTTGAGATATGAAGCGATTACAATAAGAAATCCAAGTAAGGAATATCTTGATTTCTCTATTACTTATAAGGGTTTAACTAATTGGAGAAACGAATTGGAGCCGAGATTTAGGTTTAGAATAAGTAATAGTAGTAGGTCATTAGGGTTTTCTTGTTTAGATGGAGAACCTCCTAATGAAAAAATGGTTATAAGAGGATTTTCTTATGTTTTCAGGTATCATTTAGAAAAAATCCCTTCAAAACCCTCAGAATCTGTTTTTTTAGATAAAAAATTCTTGGAACAGGGCTATCAATATAAAATTATCAAATTGTCTGATTTCTTAAACTTAAATAAAACTAAATTCCTCAATTGGGATTCTAATCCTTTCCAAAAGAATTAGACCTATATAAATATTCGGATAAAAGCCGAAAAAAACTAAACTAAAATGAAAAATCCAATTGGAAATTTAAAAATGAGACCCGAATCCCGCAGGATTGGAGTTAGATGAAACTATCCGAAAAGACCTTTAGCCTATTCAAGCCTCGGTTGCTTCAGGAGCATCCTCGTATTGGTCCTCTGGAACAGGTGGAACCGTTAGAGCATCTCCATGAGAGAGAAGTTGACAGGAGAACCTGTTATACTTCCTACCGTTCTTACTGGCAACCTTGTGCCTTAGGAACTTAACTTCCATAGGGAAGGAAGCACCCTCTTCCGAAGCGTTGCTTAGGAAAGCCTTTAGGTGTTCTTGCTCATAGCCAGTTAGCCAGAGAGTCAGTCTCCTGCCTTCTGGACTAATGAGTCTGGTAGCGGTGGATTCACCGTATTGACCTTCAATACCTGATGTATATCCTTCAAGGATGTAGCCAGAGTGAATCTCGCTGTATCCAGTTTCGTCATCAATTCCAACAACGAGTCTATCCCTGTTAATATACCTTGGGGGGGTCTTGCTACCTGCTTGTGCTTCTACTTCCGCAAGGAAGTTCTCAATTTCGTTCATATTTACCATATTTTTAACCTCATACCCTTTTATTGTTCTTCGGGCAAATTATAATCTGTAAATAGACCTATATAAAGGGTTTGTTTAGAACTTTTTGCTAAACACAGTAAGAGACGAGGCGAAATAATCATCTCCAATTGAATCATTTAATCTTAAGATAGTAATTGTATTTGTATACCAAGGCTTTCCTTTGCTCAACTCATCATTGGCTTTTAGCCATTTTTGAAGATTATCCTCTGTAATAAATTTCATAATCTCTTTTGCAAATTTTTTGGGATACTCTTCGTAGAGAGAATTATAAATATCGTTTGGAATATCTGGGTCAAAATCTACCGAAATAAGAGGTGTTGGAATGGTTTGATTTCTATAATATACTTCAATTGGAAATGGTCTGTCTCCTGAAACTAATACTTCGCAGTAACCAATATCATCAAAATAAACTTCAAAATTTTGCAAAATTTTTCCAATCATATCCGTAATTTGGTTTTCTAAGAATTGTAAAGGGACTTTATCAAACGGTTTAAAGACGGCTGGAGATTGATATACATCTGCATCATCAGTCCAATGCTTATAAATACTATAATATAATTCATCAACTGATTTTTGGGGTTTAAATCCCCAATTCATAAAGGAATCAGCCGCATCCATAATTCTTTATTATTTTTTTGATATATAAAGTTTTAAGTAGTAATAAATATAACAAATATCTGCAGGTGGAGAGGAACTTCGGCTCCCTCCCCCCGCCTCTCCCCTGCACCATTTAACGAACCTTTTAAGTAGCAAGACGCTAACTTAAAATCATGTCGCTTTGGAAATCTGAATGGTCTAAGTTTACTCCTAAGGCAATCCAAAGGATGAAAACCCATTCCGATAAAACTCATGATGAAAGGGAATGGATGTGTTATGTTTACGATGTAAACGGCGATTATGAACTTGGAGAAGTATCATACGGAGGAGAATCCAGAATTGAAGTTTCTCCTACTAAAAAGTCTGCCCAAGATAGATTGATGAATGGATATACAGAATCTCAAAGAAAGTGGACTATTCACGGACACCCTCTTAAAGACGGCAAGATTTACACAGGCAGACAATATTTTAGTAGCACAGATATTTGCAGAGAATTCGTAAAATCATACCAGAACGATGAAATGGTTGTGCAGTATTTGGTGTATCCTCACAAGCAAATTGATACGAACACGGGTCAAGAAGTATTCCATAATAGGTGCAGGATTCTTGTTTTCCCCAACAGAGAAACATTAGTAAAGGCTATGAGAATGTCTAATCCTTCGGTTGACCCTTCAAGAATTACTCCTGAAACAGGACAAAACCAGCAAGTTAAGCAACAAGACGGTTCCATGACTTTGGCTAACAAGGCAGGTGTTGATTGGTTTGCTTTCCAAGAATCTTTGGGTCAATTAGGTTGTATGGGTATTATTGACCTTGAGGGTCCAAAGTCTGGTTCAGCAGTATTTAACTCAGAAACCAGAATCAGAATGGGCAATTTTGCTGGAATCGCCGCAATAGGTGTAATTCTTTACGGATTAACTAAACTGAGGAAACTTAATATCCAAAGTGCTGAGACAATTCAGGTTGTTGATGACCTTGCTTCATTTTATCATTGATTCCTTGAATAAGAGTCTCAATAGGAACTGCTCCGTCATCGGCATCAATTACAAGGTCAAAAAGACTTTCTGATGCTTCTGCGACTTCAACCTCGCTTGCATGAGTTCTTGCGGCAAGGTGCTTTTCCCAATCATTAGGATAAGTTTCTTTTATTCTTTTTTCCTGCAAGTCTTCTGAAATATTAATTTTTACCATGAACCAGCCTTTCTTTTTAAGATGTTGGACTTCGTTAATATATCTTACATCATCAATAATGCCCCAACCTGATTCGGGTTTGTTATATACTGCATTAAGAGTTGCATCAATCCACACATTGCCTCCAATGAATCTTCTTCCGCCATCTCCAACCTTTTGATACTTTTCTCTGTCTTTATATCCTTCTGGAATATCAAACAAGAAATTAGCAAAATCCTTTACTGATTTAGCAAATGAAAATTTAGAATAAGACGGGATTTCATTACAAAGTGCTTCGGCAAGAGTTGTTTTACCACTTGCCATTTGACCACAAATACCTACATTGACCATGTTTTATACAACCATTCCTACCTATATAAACTTTAAGTATCAAAAGTAATTATTTAAAAATATGAAACTTCCCATTCCTGAAATGACAAACAATTATCCAGAAAATATGAGAAAGTTTACAGAAGCCGTAAATCAGATTAATAGGGCAAGGTTTGGCAAAGATTTTTTGATGACATATAAGAAAAACACTCCTCTTATTAAATCTGATTTCAAAAATCTTTCAAAGAAATGGATATTTGTTATTAAAAAAGACAGAAAGGAAAATTTTTTGGCGTTCATAAATAACGATAAATCGCAATTAGATGAAGATGTTGAAGGAAGTTTAGCGTCAGAAGAGCATGGTTTAAATTTATATTATTGTGAATTTTATTATAATGAAGATGCAGTTGGAACGCATTTTCAAAATTTGAGATTTGATAGTCCGGGTAATTATTATGATACGATAGATTCTATTTTAGCATGGGCTAATGTTTATTCAATAACTTCAATTGACTCTCAGCCATTTATGAATTGGACAGAAACGCCGTTTGAGGTGAAATCATGACTAAATATCATGTAACGGTTTTGGGTGAAATTGAGGATTGGTTGAATGAACACCCCATGCCTAATATACAGGATTATTTTTTAGATTCAATAAAATTTCACTTTGAACAGAATTGGTATTTTCCAATATCAAAACTCAAACTGCAAATTACTCATAAAGGAAAAACAAAAAGCGAGAATGAATATGGGAACTCAAATTGCGATATCTATGGTGTAAGATTAACATTTAACATAGATACCAGAGATTATCAATACAACCATTATTTCAATGTTGGTTTTACGCCCCATGCAGTTCAAAAATATTATCACAGATGGGAGCAAGATAAGTTTGTTAAAAGAGCCATAAAAAAAGGAAGGGAGATTTTTATTGGGATGACATTAAGATATCAATTTGAAAACTGGAAAAAAACTTATGAAGGGAATCCTTTAATGGAATATGAAGATTGGGATTCAATAGAATGGGATTATGAGCCAGACAAAGAGGAAGTTATTTTAACGGGATTCATCAAAAATCAAATGACATATGTTTTTACTGATTATGATGGACAGGGTTTTATGGGGGTAGATGATTTGAATGTTGTTATATCGCCTATTGTGAATCAATGGTTTATGAATTGGAAAGAGTATCCTTGGAGCGTAAATGAAAAATAATCTTTAAGTATCAAGAAGAGAATGAAAAGATATGCCGACTCCTGCACAGATAAGGTCTTATAATAAAATTACCTCAAAAGATATTGAAAGATACAAAGGCAATATGAGAGAAAAAGATGAGATTGCAGTTATTATTGGACCGATTGCAAAAACCTTACCCCCTACGGGACAAATTGAAAAAAGAGTTGGAATTTACGGAATGTATTGGGTGAGAACTTATAGGAAATCCAGAGGTAAATGGGTTCTTGGTAGATACGACAGAAGTTGTTGGACTCCTGTTGAAGCCGATAAACTTTACAAGCAATTGAAAAAGGTTGCTAAAAGCGTTTATTATGTTCCTTACGGCAATATGTCTACCCAAGGAGACCTTATTAGAAAGGATTATGATTTAAGGCCTTCAACCAGATAATCAAAGCATATCTTTGATATAGTGTTGCTCAATGTCGTTATTGTCAACAAAGAAATACTTATAGGTTTCAATTCCCTTCTCTAACTTTCTCTTTCCGCTTTCCAAAAACTCTTCTGAGCAAGTGTAAATTCCAATCTCAAAGGTTTTCTTATCAATAACTACAAATTCAAAAGACTTTGCTTCGGGGAACATTTGAAGATAAAGATAGGCTTGAAGGTCGTAGCCAAACGCATACGCTGATGACTTGAACTTGCTGATATCTCCTGTAGTCTTTAAATCTACAATCTTATCTTTCTTTAAAATGTCAGCCTTGGCTCTAAATGGAACTCCGTGAATCATCTTAATTGCAGGAATTTCATATTCAGCATCTTGAAGATAACTTGAAGCCATATCATTTTTTAGCATATGTTCTCTAAGATTCAAGGCGGTTTGTTTCTCCTTGCTGGTGTAAACTTCTTTTCCAGCACCTTCAGCCAAAGCCTCGGCTACTGCAAAATGAAAAGCCTTGGTATTTCTTGACTTCACATCAACAATTTCAACTTCTTCAAACTTTTCAGGTTCAAGAATAGACCAATGAAACATCTTACCATCTCTTAGAGGTTGTGTTTCCACATCTCCTTCTTCTAACCTTTGAAGATAAACCTTTGGAGACTTGAGAATCGTTTTCAAGGAGGAAGAAGAAAGTGCTTGCTTCCCCAGATAACCATAATAGAAATCATCATCCATCATCTTTTCAAGAATTTCTGCTTCATCATGCACTACTCCGTCAAAGGTAACAATTGGGTCGGTTTCCAATTCTTCCAAGGATTCGTAACTCATTCAAGCACCCCACATATATTCTTTGGCTCCTTCTACATAACCTGTATGAATAAAGTTAGGATGAAGATTCATAAAAGTTCCAATTTCTCTGGAAGTGGGCTTATTCCTCCCCCATGAATCCCATAGTCTGTCTCTCGCCACTCTTGGAGTAATTGTATCATTGAAATCTAAAACAAATTCAATAAGTAGTCTTCCGTGTCTTTCACTCAATCCCATTTTCTTTGCCATCTTAATCACTCCCAATCGTATTCAGTATTCTTCCACCATTCTTCAGTTCCGTAAACTTCTTCCCAATTTTCATCCATTGTATCGCCTCATTATACTCTAACACGCAATATGTTATAAAGATTACTCTTTTTCATCATCAAATTGGTTCATATCATCAAGATATAGTGAAAGGTGGATTGCAGGAATCCTTCCTTCTGGAACCAACATAGAAATAACTTCTTTTGTTTCATAATAGATAGTATAAATATCGCTCCATGACTGCTCGCTTAGTTTCTTCATAATTTACCAACTCCTTAAGACCTATATATAAGTTTCTAAAATTTAATCTTACCTGCTTCAGCATCTTTTTGAAATTGCTCTGCGTCAAATCCGTCCCATCTCTTCACGATTTCAATCATCATTTTCAATTGAGGAATGAGTTGAGTTGTATCTACTTCTTGAGACTTTTTAACAGGCTCGCCTTCAAAGTAATAAGTTGAATTTTGAAGATAATGCTTTTTATCAATCATGCTGGTAAGAACAATTCTTGCCTTCTTTGAATTAGATTCCGAATCCAACATAATCTTCACATTTTCTTTTCCAAGGTCTGCAATATTATCTGAACTACTCAATGCAGATTGAATAAATTTTTCGGGATTATTTGCCATTAAATCCTCAGCATCTTTTTGCGACATTTGACCGCTTCCCACAATCAAATTCAAGAGGTTGCCAATAGTTAAAACTGAAAGTCTAAGTGGATTATCCATAATATTAAACATAACGAGATACAAATCATCTTTATCTTGCTTTCCATTCATTTCAATGTCTGCTGTAACTACTACTGCATAATCTGTTGGGTTTAAACCTAATTTAACATTCTTAATTTTCTTCATTTTTAACACACCCGCACCAATAAAATATTCCTTGATTTTGAATGTTGAAAGTTAAACTGCAATGATTGCAGATTCTCCATTCAAATAGGAGGAAGTTATCTTTATGACTATTCCATGCAAACTCTTGAGATACAGGAGTCTTATTATGAATTAGCCTCATAGGTTAAAAATAATTTCCTTCCTATTTAATTGTTTACTGACCTCCGAGTTTTTCAATTTCAAGGTCAAGCATGGCAGAAACCATATTAGAGGTTGCATCATACAATTCCTCAATTTTAAGAGCCTCTCCTCCATTATCTACCGATACTGTAAGATTAGCCTTTGCCCAATGGCTCCTTCCATTGATTTTAACTTCTTTGGTTGGCCCAAGGTTAATTTCAACCTTAGTTCCTTCTGCATTCTGAGTCAAATTTGTAAATGCCTTAATTGCTTCTGTAAGCCTTGTTCTCGCCTCGTTAGCATCTGGGATGTCGGGGAGTAGCCCTCCAAGGTAAATCTTAGTCCCGGAGTCTGCAGAAAGGCTAATAACGGCATCTTCCTTTTCACAGATGCCAAAATCCACATTAGATTTAGGAGAAGAAACGAAATTTGCATTCGTTAGGTCAAAATAACCTACTTCTCCTTCAGGACCTACGATGTATACCCTATGCTTGGAATCTCTTTTCCATTCTTTCGCCTTGTATCCTTCTGCCAATGTTTCAATGTTCATAACTAACCCTTTCCCCAATACCTATATAAACATTATTTACAAGTTAATGTCTAATGCGTTACACATTTCTTTGTATCTGTTTCTGATAGTTACTTCAGTTACTCCTGCCGCATCGGAAACTTCTTTTTGAGTTCTTTCAAAACCCCTCATCTTAGAAGCGAGATAAACTGAAGCCGCCGCAATACCGGTAGGACCTCTTCCTGCCGTCAAATCAATTTGCTCGGCTCTATCAACAATATTGTGTGCTTGAGTAATTACTTCTCTTGGCAATTCTAAAACTGAACAAAATCTATCAATATAATCTTTTGGATTTGAAGGATGAACCATAATCCTCAACTCTTTTGCAATTGCTCTAAATGTTCTTCCGATTTCTTTCCTACCCGTTCTGGAAAATTCTCCTACTTCATCAAGCGTTCTTGGAATCTTCCTCATTCTGCAAGCCGCATAAAGTGAAGCGGCTACTACGCCTTCAATAGACCTTCCCCTTACAAGTTTCTTTTCAACGGCTTTTCTGTAAATATAAGCCGCTTCTTCTCTAACATCTCTGGGCAACGCCATTTGAGCCGCTAATCTTTGCAACTCTCCTAAGGCTACTGCAAGATTTCTCTCGGTTGATGATGAAATTCTGGTTCTTTGATGTTGCCTTCTTAGCCTTCTAAACAGTTTGTTGTTCATAGATGAAAGGTTTGAACCTGAATAATCTGAATTCTTCCATCCGATATCTGTTGTCAATCCTTTATCGTGCAAAAGATTGGTAGTTGGCATACCTGTTCTTTCACCAGATTGTTCTTGAGAAGTATCTTCATAACTTCTCCAATCAGGTCCTTCATCAATAGCCATGTTTGAATAAACAAGACCGCAATTCATACAAACATCTTCGCCTGTTCTGGCATTGTGTTCAAATTCTCTTGATTTGCAATCACTACATTGCTTTACTTCTATAATTTCCATATTTAATTCATCATCTTGGAAAGTCATTAAACTCCCTCCATATTGCCCTATATTTTATACTATATAAGGTTTACGCCTCTATGCTATAAAGGTTAGCCTTTGAACTCCATTAATTTTAATAAAGTAATTTTTTAATTTTTGATTTTTAGATTCAAAAACAACAATCTTTACTTTATCATTTTCAGTAATTTCTGTAATAGTATATTTGTTGTCTTTCAATTTATCAGTAGCAGGGTGTGTAATCCAATCTCCTTTATTCCACCTTTTATGCTCTACACCCTTAAAAAAGGACTTTAACTTAGTTTTCAATACGACCTCTCCCTCTTGGAAATTTTTATTAGGGCAGGTTTTGATGTTATGTCCTGAAATACCGCAACCACTACAGACTCTCATTTAATCACCTCAATAATCTGCACCTTCCAGAGCGAAGTGTGGATATTTGAAATCATAAATGTATCCTTTTAAGCCCCAGAGTTTGACTTGGTGATTGCTAATAGTTGAATTTACTGTTGTTTCTTCAATGATTTGGAATTTGTCAGAGAAATTCTTTAAAACCAAAGTTACATCTCTGGCATGAGGAGATATTCTCCTGTAATTTTGCTTAATTCTATATGCAAGTTCTGTGCTACTCATGGCTTGATTTTTAAGAATTTTCTCAACAAGCCCAATCCATTGATTTTTCTTTGGCATGAACTAAAACTTATCAAGATACCTTCTTAAGTGTTTCTAAGGGTTGAACCATCTATTCCAATCGTAATCCGAACCTTCCATGTCTGCCATATCGGTTTTTTCTGATTCTTCAATATCTTCCCAATCATCAAAATCTTCTTTAGAGGTTTTATCGCCTTTCGGATAATCGTCAAGGAAATCATCAAGGCCTTCATAATTATCGTCGGAAATATTCCAAATTCTTTTTAATTCCTTAACGGCTTCCTCTTCGGTCAAATCGTTATCGTCTATCCTATATAACAATAAATTCTCTTCTTCTGTCAAAGACATCAAATCTTTATTAATCAGTTTTTCAAGCAATTCCTCATTTGAAGAGGAAGACTTTTCAAACAGAATATCTAAACCTACATCTCCTCCGACCTCTTCACCCCAATCTCCATCTTCAATATCAATCGTTTTTGATTTGGATTCTTTTTCCTTCTCAAACATCATATCGTCATAATCGCTCCAGCCGACTTTATCTCTGGTCTTTTTAGAGGGTCTAACCAATGTGCTACCATATCCATAATATCCTGTATTAGAATATTCTACTTCTTCAGGGTCTCTGACAGTAACTAAGTTTTCCCAATCTACTTTAATTAAAGCATCTCTAAACTCTAAAAGATAATCAATCTCTTGATTTTCTCTGGCTGAGTGTGCATTGTGATATCCTACTGAAAGGTTAGTGCATTCGGGAATGATTGTATCATAATTTGCAGTATCTGTAAATGAGCCTGTGCTATCTGCTCTGTGACCCATACTTAATTCTTTTGCCAAATCTTTAGCGAATTCAGGAGAGCAAGTTCTAACACCTGATTGGTGCGTAATAATACTCCAATCATCTTTTCTGTCAAACGCAATTGCTCTTTCATATCCTTCAATTAGTTCTGGAGTGGAATTTGCAATATAAGATGAGCCTTGACCTCCTACTTCTTCTGCTCTGTGAAAAATATACAACCCCGGAACTCCTGCTTTAATCAATTCTAACATCAACCAAACCCCTGTTCCATCATCTCCTCCAAGACATTGACCACTATCTGTAGTAAATTTCAATTTATCTTGAGTAGGGTCAATAATGACATTTTGTTCAACTCCAGTTCTGTGAACTGTATCGGTGTGACTGGAAAAAAGAGTTTTTGAACCTTCGCCAATTTTAATAATCAAATTTCCTTCTCCAGAACCTTCTTGCCTTCCATAATGAAAACCATCTTTATACATTCCCATTGCTTGCATTTCGGGGGTAAAAAGGTAATTATTGACATAAAATTGTTCCATTTTTGAAGAGGCAGGTCTTCCCATTGACATAATTCTCCTAAGATTTAGGATATCCAACCTTCTCTGGTAGGTTTCCATTTGCTTCTGAGCATTATACGCCATATCTAACAATTATCTTCTTCATATTTAAAGATTATGCCCATCTTTTTTGCCATTCAGTATCAAATGTGGGCAATCTTTTCTTAGTTTGTGCCTTTGAATTGTTATAGTCTGTAACAACTGAACTACCTCCAGAAGATAGTAAAGCATCAAAAATCTTTGAAAGAATATCTATTTCTTTAATTATTGTATCTGTTTTTACCAATTCTTCAAAGTTATTCTTTCTGGTTCCATAAATAACTTCGGTTACTATTTCTTCCCAAGATTTGGTTTTAGATTCTGCCATCTCTCTTGATGAAACTACAATTGCTTTGTGATGGTCAAGGAGAGCGTGAGCCACCGTATCGTAATGACTTTTTTCCATTAAATAATTAACCCATTCTTCAAAAACAGGATTATTGAAATTTTGTTCTGAAACAATAATTTCATACGAAGTTCCTTTCCAATATGCAATTCCTGCAATTACTGCTGAATCCATGTGTTTGGGAGAATAAGCGATAACGGGTTGCAATTCAATTGTTTTCCAATTTAGAATCCCATCCTCTTTAATCAAATATCTAATTAAATCTTCACCGCCACAATTATTCATAAAAGATTGCATCTCATACTTAAGGTCCATGCCAAACACTCTTCCGTATACCTATATAAAATAATTGACTATTTAATTGTTTATCCAAAATTTCCTTGGAATGCCGATTTTATGATTTTTCATACTTAATTGAGAAGCATTTTTGAATGCATCATGACTCATTGTTAAAATATTTACACTTGGACCTATTTTTTGTTGAATGCATAATTTTACTTTAACACCTTCTCTAAATTTAATCATAGTTTTCTTGAAATCATCAACACCTATCCAATAAAATCCTTCGCTGAAATAAGCACCTTGAATCATAATCTCCTTCTCAATTGCTTTAGGCGTTTCTGCCTTGATTTGAGGCTCAATATATAATTCCTCTCTTAAATCAAAACCGCATACATCACAAGAAGCATATAGTCCTTTTTCATCCTTTTTATATGATAACTTAAATTCTAAATCAGCAATATCTAAGGACCACTTTCTTTGAACCTTTCCATATTTATACTCATCTGTTGATGAGCATGAAGGGCAATAACAACTATGTGGAACTGCGGATTGGCTATTACCCTTCTGCATAATATAATATCCTAACTCTTTAGATTCTGGGATTACTTCAAGACCTCTTAGACCTTCGCCTTGTTTTGCAAAAGAATTAGGATAATCCTGCATGATGCTATTATTACATTACACCTATTTAAATATTGAAGACATTACTAAGAAAACTCCTCCTCCAGCAAGCATGGCAACAGTTACTTTCAAAGGAGTGATGAGAGGAGATACCTCTTCGCTCCCCTCTCCTCCTCCGTTTCCGTTATTTCCGTTACTTTCATTTGAAATTTTTTCCCCTTGATTGATTAAAGTGTATTGAACCGAACCTTCTGGTTTTTTACATTCTTCACCCCATTCGTTTGTTTTAAATTCCATAATATAACTTGAATAAGAATCAATAGGGATGCTCAAAGGCAGTCCTCCTGATATTTGATAAGTGCTATCTTTCATGATTCTTTGTGAACCTTGGAATTTTTGAAGCGTCATTTTTACAGAGTGTTTTTGGATTGCAGAATCTCCATCAACCTCTAAAGTGATAACTATGTTTTTAGTAAATGGTGGTGTAGAAAAAAAAGACCTTCCTGCCCATTTTTGATATTTTACATCAGGCTCTACAGAGATTGTAATAATTTGTTCACAATCTGAGGATTTCAATTTTAATGTTTTAATTTCACTCATTAGTATCACCTACCAAGGAAGAAATTAAAATAATTAATCCTGCACCTCCTAATACTGTCAAAATAGTATTTAAATTAAGATTCAATCCACCTATATTAAGGGCAGATTGTTGCTCTGATTCCGGGATTGTTTCTTGGCTGATATTTTGGAACGGGTCGTTTTGAGGATTAATAACTACGCCACTATACATATGTAGATAACCTCCTTCTGGGAATGAACATCCATATTTATTTCTACCTATTTGAGCAGAAATTCCTTGAGTCAATTGTTCATGAAGCAACAAAGAAATTTCAACTGCATCAATTGCTAAAATAGCCGTTGAACTTCCTATGGCTACAATTCCACCTGCTACTGCACCACCTATTCCGAGAGTTCCAATCGTTATGGCTACTACTGTAATTCCTAAAGCAATCCACCCGATTGTATCAATAGAGGACTTTAAATATCTTGAAAAATCCGAGGTATTCAAATCGTTATCATATCCATAAAATAAAGAGATAGTGATAGGTCCTGAGGCCCATATTGATGGGACTTTAACTGAACCCTCATAAATTCCTTCTTCATTAGTAGATTTTAATTCGCTAAAAATCGTTACAATATATTTGGACATATCAATCCTTTCTGCCAAAGCCGCTTGATACGCTTTAGAATTAGAATTCCAAACTTGGATTTCCTCTTCTGTAGCAGTTGCCATCATTTGATTCATAGTATTGATTAGATAAGTCCAATTTATAGAATTAACAACAAATGTGAATTTGTCTGAAGCAGGTTTTTTAGATTCTGCCCCTGTCTCTACTTTATACCTAATTATATCTCCAGCATTAATCTCCGTGAAAACATATTGTCCTTTTTCAAGCGTAGGATTTACTCTTTTATTATCTTTATTGACTAAAAACATTTCTGTTTTAAAAGAAGTTTTACATGAAATTGAACCGCCACCCCATTTAGTGGTTGCTGATTTACCTGAGCCTGTTTGCATCCACACTCTATCAAGCCTCCCTCTTAGAAGGCTTAAAGAAATTGAATAAACTGATGGCTCCTACTGCGGCAATACCCATTCCTAAGTAAACCAATTTATCAGAGGCTTCTTTTTGACATTCAACATCCGTTTCTGGACAATCAAGTCCAAAAAAGTTATTGATAACATCTCCTAATGTAGAAGAAATTGCCCCTACGAATGAAATTAATTCCCAAGCAGTATATCCTATTACGGCAAATACTCCCATTCTAAAACTTGTTTTGGAAGAAAAGGGAAATCTAAAATCATTTGCAGTATTTACACCTTGAACTCCCTTGACGGCTCTTGCCTTATTAACATCCAATAATTTAGCACCCGCAGGAATCTCATCAGTAAATTGCCCACCTGTTTTCAAAACAGAGCCTGATTCATCAACAAGTTTCCAACCAGCCCCTATTTGTAATTTTCCATTAGTGGTTACTGATTTACCCATTAACTGCCCAACTTCATCAAGAGATTTTCCTTGAATTGAAACTAATTCATCACCTGCCTTAGCAGATTTCGTAAAAACGCTCGTTAATGTTTTTAATTTACCCATAATTATCACCAAGGATACACGAATGATTGGAATGACATAATTTCTTCATCTTGCGAGTAACTTTCTGCATCTTGTGTTTTGGAACAACTTGCAGGATAAACCGTGAATGCAGATTCCTTTGTTTTTGATTTATCTTTATGACCATCCATATCAATTTTAGAATATATTTTAAATTTCACAGGTTCCTTAATATTAGATAAACTTGCAGTTGAAATAGTAATTTTTCTAAAAGACCAATTATCCATATTTCCACTAAAAGGCTTATATCCTTTAACCAATGTAGCACCATTTAATGCACTTCCATTGAATAAGTTATAAATTTCATCATTGGATTGAACCTTTAAAGACATGGACATTCCCTCTCCGCTTTTTGAAGTTGCAGTTCCCCATGCTTCCCAACCTCCAGAACCCAATGCAGGGTCATAATATCTTTGTTTTAAAGTATAAATGATAATATTTTCTCCAGCCAAATATTTTTGTTTATCAGTATAAATCTTTACATTCAATTTTTCAAGAGCGTGTCCTGCGGCATAGCCTTTAGTAACCGTTCCTGTCGTTAAATGCATGACATCGTGGATATTAGAACTTTGTGATTTAAATCCTGAACAATCAACTTCTTCCAATTCTTCTTGTTGTTGTTGTTGTTGTTGTTGTTCCCTTTCTTGCTCTCTTTGCTCTTCCTTTTGTTGTTGGTAATTTTCAGAATCATCTTGTTCTTCAAATAAGCAAGTTCCATTATCAACCGTAGCATTAGGATTATAATTAGTGGCATTTGGGAATGTGCAACCACTTACTACATTTGTATTAGAAGCAGAAGCGTTGTTAGAAAGTGCTACTACTGCACCACCTACCATTAAAACTCCAATTATAATACCTGCAGTCTTCATAACTCTTCTAAATTCTTACGACTATTTAAAGATTAGTCTTCCCAAAAAGGCATCCCTCTGGAAGAAATTTTGAATTCAGGAGTAATAAATGTCAATTCTTGTTCAGCCATAAAGGATTGAACAGGAATATCCCAAGGATGTAAAAACTTTACAATCTCAATTACGCTTAATTCTTTATGTTTTCTAAGAGCCCTTAAATTAGCACCGTCTAAAGGCCAAACGATTTGACCTGTTTTAGGGTGAATGGAATACGGACACCTCACGATTCCTTGTCTAAAATTAGGCGACCTATCCTCATTAGCATATGAAACTTCAGCCTCCTCACACAATGTTACCACCTTTTCAGCATACAATTTCCCTATCTTTTTCAAAGGGTCGCTTAAATGTTTCCAATCAGCCAACTTAAAACCAACTGCTTTTTCCGAATCTTCTTGATTTAGGTGAAGGTGAAAACCTTTAGAGCCACTAAACACAACCATAGGTGCGTAGCCGAGGGACTTCAAGTATCTGGCGAGTTTGTCTGCTTTGTGAAATGATTTCATAGGATTGAGCGGACTGTCAAAATCAAAAACTAAGGTTTTTCCGACCCAGATGTCTTCCCAATCAAGCCCTCTTTCTGCACAACCTTCAGGTGTTAGATATTGCTTCCAAATTTCTGCATATTGTTTTCTTGAAAATTGCTTACTTCTCAAAGGAGGGGGTTCCATGTCCATAGCATCCCAATTTATGATGTTAGAACCGAAGAAAGCACCGATAGAATTATATTCTCTGTTCAAAGTCTTAGTCCAATAATCAACAGAGGCAGAGCCTGTAACCTTAGTCCTTCTTGCCCAAAAGGGTGCATCTCCACTTCTCGGAAATTGAGCCCAGATTGCCTCTCTGTTTTTCATTGCAGAAGCAATGCCTTCTTGAACTGCTTTGTTGGAATACCACCTCATAAATGAAGGATAATCAAAACACCCTTATTAACTTAACTTTAAATAGCAGAATAAAAATGTAAGATTATGGATAAATCCGAATCTATTGAAAGGTTGAGGGATTGGATATATTATGTGTTGAAGGAATATCCATATTCTACCGAGAAATATTGGGAACAGAATGTGAGGAGAGGGAAAAAATTAGGTAAAAAAACTCAATGGCCCCCACTTCAGTTGGATTATATGGGTATAACTGAAAAGGGGTTTTTTGTAGATTCGGATATTATTTATGCAGGATATATAGACCCTACTAATCCTGAGAATACTTATTTTGTAAGCGTTTACCAATATTTAAGAGATAGAGAAGAGGATGAAACACTCGTTTTAGAGGATATTAGATTAAATGCAGTAACTACTTGGAGTAGTGCCAGACAACACAAAATTAATCCAGATGGAACCTACACCTATGTTTGGAGTGGTCAGGCACTTTATGGTATTACTTCACAGGTTTTGGGATGTAAGTGTGCTTTCAATTTTTTGAATTGGAATGAACCTCCTTTTAAGGTGAAGTAATATGGTAGTCAAATCTGCGACTAAAAAATGGTTGATGGATGGAGGTATGCCTGAATTTTATGCTCATATTTTGGCGGATGATAGAAGACCTTTTGCTTGGAAGATGCATTCAATTTCTACAAAAGCAATAACTGAAATGAATTACGAAGAGATTGTGGAATGTATACTTGAAAGTCAAAAAATCCCTTTTTACGGGAATTCGGATTTAAGCCCTTTTTACTTTTCTAAGGAATTATATGCTGAAATGGGAGAAATATTACAGAGAGTCAAGAAATATTGGCTTCAAAGATATGAGGAATATCTGTTGGAGGATGACCCCCTCAGAGTAGTATTAATTATGGAATATGGAATTTTGAAGGATTGGGATATAAAAAAATATGGATTAAGGGCTGGATATTGGGAATTCATGAATTGGACTAAAAATCCATTTCAAACCAAATAATATTAATCTTTGTTCGTAATCATTCCCAGAGTTACTGCGGTAGCAATAACTGCAACTTGGAAAAGAGCCAAACCTGCACCTAATGCAAATCCAACCTTTACAGTATCTGTGAATTCTGATTCATAAGATTCAGCACCGAACCAATCTTGTTCTTCCTTAGCATTGAGCATCATAATCAAACAATCTCATTCCGACTATTTAAAGATTATCTTTATATAACAGAATCTATTATTGATAATAGAGCATCATGAATTTAAATTTCTTTTTAGGCATGGATAGAAAAACTTTTGAAAAGGGGCTTAGGCCTGTTAAGAAGGGATATATACCTCAAGGTGATGATATAATATTTCATTCTTATAGATATTTCAACGGTATTAATTCCAGATTTCATATTTTCACCAATTTTGAAGATGGGACTACAGATGAAGGTTGGGGGATATTCTATGATATTTATGATGTGATTTTTTATAAAAGGTCGGGCGAAGATATTTTGAGTGGGTTTCCTTTGAATAAATTCTCCTCTGGAGCGTATGACAAAAATATTACAGTAAGAAAGAAATCGCATGATTATCAGTATCCCAATAGATATGAAAATTGGCTATGGAAAGGCGGAGTGAATAAACAGGATGCAATCCCATATATTTGGAAGGGTCTGCCTAAAATTTATTTGAATTGGAACGAAAATCCCTTTGAGGTGAAATAATGATTAGGATTGAGGAATATGAAAGGAAAGGTCTTGTCCATGAGACTCAGATTTTGAATAATATTCTCAGTTTATGGTCTCCATTTATTACATTAGAATATATGGAATTTTCTGGAAATTCAAGAAAAAATCCATCGCACCCTGCTGAAATCACATATGATTTTAAACTCCTTGCAAAGGATTGTGATAAATATAGAGAGATGGGATATTATGTATCCTCTTTTAGAAAGATAGCAAAATATTATCCCGTATTTAAAAACTTAGTGGATGTCCCTTCAAAGGTAGAACTCTTATTAAATGAGGGATTGAGAGGTAGTCCAGCAGAATATGAAGTAGGCAGATATTACATGGGTCAGGGCGGTCTTGTTGTTTACCTTGAGGAAAGAATTACAGCAGGAACAATCATTCCAAATACGAATGATTACTTTGTTGTTTATGTTTTAAACCTTTGGTCTGAAAATAAGGGTAAAATGATGCTTCCAAAAAGAGGTGAATCAAGGATGTTAGATTGGTTCCCTGAAGATACTGAACTAAAAGGAGAATTTGAGCCTTGGTTTAATATTTATTTGGCTCCTTTAAAAAAAATACAAGCAGATTATAGGTTAGATGTTACTGAATGGATTAACACTACTAAGGTATCATTTATGAATTGGAAAGAAAATCCCTTTGAGGTGAGAAAATGAGTGATTTTCAAAATACGCTTTCAAAGATAGACTTTGCACAGGCAGTAGTTATGTGGGAATCCTATTTTACAGGATTGAATCAGTATAAGATAAGGCACTATACCATGCCCAAAATAGGGGATTTGAAAAAAGAGATAAGTGTTGAAATTCAAAACTCTCCTTTTGCAATGGAGCCCCCTATTGGAATGATTGGACTAATAACAGAATCCTGTTTTTTCATGGATAAAACATTAACTTGGATGGGATTCGTAAAATATAACTCCGATGGAAAGGCAGATATTAACAATTCATTTTTTATAACGGTTTCTCAATTTCTAACGCTAATGAGAAATGGAATGTTGTCCGAGGTCGTTGATGCGATATCAGATGATTTAAAATCATTTTTAAAAAGTGATGGCAGATTTTTAACTTGGGATGCCAAAGACCTTATAGATTGGAAATTTGATTGGTCATTATATCCCACTATGAATTTAACCTCCCTCGTTTTAGGATATGTTAAGGATAAACCGTTGCCCTTTATGAATTGGAGCCAAAATCCCTTTGAACAAAAATAAGATACCCTTTCTGTTAATAAAGGATACCTTTTTCGTTATTAAAGGATACCTTTTTCGTTAAAGGATACCATATCCGTTAGAAGATACCTTTTCCGTTAGTTCCCAAAACAAATTGCTTGCGAGGCATAAGATACCAAAACCGTTCAAAGTATACCAAATCCGTTAATTTCCAAAACGCAGACGAAAAACAGGAGAGATTTTATATACTATGGAGTATTGGATAATATCATGCAAGTAGACAATCATGCATTTGACAGAATGAAACTAAGACTGACCGAAACAGAAAGAAATCAAATCATTAACACAATTTTTCAAAGGTGGAATAGGCTTGAAAATAAGGAAATGAGAGATATTGGGATTATAGCCATGCCTCTTTCAACATTCAGAAAAACAGATGATTCTGGTTGGGAAAGTAATGGCGATACAGTAGTAGGAATTGTTAGAAAGGGAATCTTAAAAACAATTATGCTAAGAAGGCTAAATCAGCCAATGACCAATGACGCTCTTAGAGTAGATGCAGTAAGGTGGGCTTTCAAACCTCCTCAAAAAAGTAAAAGGAAAAATAATAGAAGATATAGATGAAACATACCCCCCACTCCCTATAGAAAGCAAACATTTATGTGGAAACTTTATGGTTTGACCTCAAATCAAGCCATCATTATGGTTGAGCCACCGCTAAATTAACATTTTGTTCTCATAGGTGGTGGTGGCGGGGTGTTGATAACATAATTTGGATACATTTGCTATCAGGTGCGGATGCACCGTGCTAGTGT